>SAMEA3663077__coassemble_52_pt1 | contig 56456 bp, 47 predicted proteins | sample SAMEA3663077__metabat2_high_PE_010 | metagenome-assembled genome bin SAMEA3663077 (sample SAMEA3663077) | pig gut metagenome | biome: pig gut; feature: pig-associated habitat; material: faeces | place: France | collected 2012
GATAACTGCGGCAAGAATGCCGCAGAAAGGAACAACCCTACGGGGGAAGAAGAATGTGGAGGAAACACTCGCCGGGTCATCGGCGAGCACTAAACGACTGACAGAACGCACAAGAATAGACACTCAACTAATAACAAAACACTGCTGCGCTAACCCTGCCGCAAATATGCGACAGAAGGGGAAAATGTAAAATAATAATGACGGGTTACGGGCGGCAAAACGAACGCTACCGAACAGATAACTGCGGCAAGAATGCCGCAGAAAGGAACAACCCTACAGGGGAAGATGAAGGCGGGGGGATACGGGGGAAGGGTTATTGGTGGATGGGTTATGGGGTGTGGGTTATGGGGGATGGGTTATGGGATATTTTTTTTGTAAATAAGGGCAAATAGTATGTATTTTTGTTCAAAAAGCAGAATAATGACATTTTCTTTGCAATTTATTTGCAAATGTCAAAATTTTTTTGTATCTTTGCGGCGTGAAATATACGAAAATACTAAATTTAGTATATTAACCAATTCTTTATTAACTTAAAACCATTAAATCATGAAGAAACTATTTTCTCTTCTTGCTGCTGTCCTCTTTGCAGGCAGCATGATGGCTGGCTCGTACACCATCACATTTAAAGATTCAGGTACTGGTAAAGACGGTAGTAATACGATATCTACTGTTGAGACCATTATCTCTGAAGGTGGTGCTAATGTGTCAGCAATTGCTACTGCGACCAATGTGTACAATGCAAGCACTGGACGTGGTATTAAATTGGGTAAAGCCAAAGCTGCCGGTGAGTTGGTAATGACTCTCGCCCAAGAAGTAAAAGCTACTTCTATCGTAGTCAATGTGCGCAAGTACAGTGACACTGAAAAGGCCTTTACAATTCAAGGCAAAGAGTTTACTGCCGGTGATGGCGAAGATGCTGCAGGGGTTACGTATACCTATGAGAATGCTACGGCGATTACTTCTATTTCTCTAGGTTCTCTTAAGCGCATCTACATCACCTCTGTTACTGTTAACTTCGAAGGTGAACTTGCACCTGCTGCTGTTGCTAACTACTGCAAGACGGAGGTTGGTCACTTCGCAGCTGAGAATGCTGACCCGAACTCGTTCGTTCTCCTTTCTATCGGCTCGAAAGGTGGCAAGACCATCGTTCGCGTTGATCAAGACACCGAGAAGAACACCGCTATGTTCGACTATCTGCAGGTTAGCGGTTTGGCACAAACAGGCGAGGATGTAGCCGAAGGTGGCGCAGCCGCTATGGCTGTTGAGTTCGACACTCCGGCTCTTACCAATGACTCGATGACTCTGGAGATCCTTTGGTCGACCGTTAACTGGACGGGTCGCTGGATGGTTCAGAACCTGCGCGTGGCTGTTGCTGAATGCGAGTACGCTGTTGTTCCTAAGGCTCCGCTGGTTCCGAAGGCTATCGCTGAGGTTTACTCAATGGCTAAGGATACTGAACTTGCTCTGAACGACGTTACTGTTACCTATGCAAACGGTAAGAACGTATATGTAAAGGATGAAACCGGTTCGATGTTGCTCTATCTGACCGCCAACACAACTTGGAAAGCCGGTGACAAACTGTCGGGCATTGAAGGTACACTGGATATCTACAACGACTTGTATGAGGTTAAGATGACAGCTGAGCAAGTTGCTGCTGTAACTGCTACTGCCGGTGAGGCTCCTGCTCCTGTTGAATTTGCAGTAGCTCCTGTGGCTGCTGATATGAACAAGTATATCATCGTGAAGAATGTCAGTGTAGCAGCCGGCGAGTTCACAACATCGTCAGCTACCAATCTTGACCTAATAATCGGTGAAGATACCGTTGTTCTGCGCAACAACTTCAGGCTTGCTCAGACCTTCGCAGCTGACAAACTTTATGACGTGACTGCTGTAGTATCAGTATTCAAGGGTACTGTACAACTCTACTTCATCTCTGCTGAGGAGAAAGCTGATCCGCGTTTGAAGGGTGCTTACAAGATTGGCGGCGACGCTGCTGACTATGCTAAACTCTCCGATGCTATCGCTGCCATCGAGGCTAACGGCATGTCCGGCGATGTAGATCTCCTTATCTGCGCTGACCTTGCTGAGGATGTGAACATAGGTGTTACCAACAATTCTGAATATACTCTGACTATCCGTCCGGACAAAGCAGAGAAACGTACTATCACCTATGGTGACCAAGCTGATAATGATGGTCCTTCAGGACACATCCTTGTAGGTGCGCTGATGGCAAAAGCCTTCAACACCACTCTTGCTACCAAGAATGTTTGGTTCGACGGCTCTGTTGATGGCGAAGGCCAGTATCTTGAGATCCGTGCAGGTGCTGTTGGCGGACGTACTATCGTATTCTACGGAGATGTTACCAACTCTGGTATCAGGAACTGCCGTATCATCAATCCGCGTGCAACGGGTACTAACTATGCTGTAGAAATCCGTACAGAGCAGAATACCGACAAACGTCCTGTTGGAATAGTTATTGAGAACAACTACATTGAGGACCTTGGTTCGGCTAATACGCAGGCTATCCAATTCAACGGCTCGAAGTCTGCTACAGCTGATGGCAAACCGAAAGATGTTGTAATACGTAACAATGAGATCGTAGCTAATCTGCGCGGTATATTCTTCAACGGCGCAGAGAATGCAGTAATCGAGGGTAATACCTTCCGTCTGGCTAAGGCATCCGCCGGATTCCTTGCTCACGGTATCATGGGTAATGCACAGAAGGGAACTATCATCGTTCGCGGTAACAAGTTCCTTGAACTCGGCACTATGAATGCTTCGGCAGGTGAGTATGGTATTTGCGGTATCACCGCTTCCGGTGGTTCTGACGTTTGGGTAATCGAGAACAACGTGTTCGCCGGTCTTGACGCCAAGGCTGACGTGAAAGATAAGGTTATCACGCTTCGTTATGTTCGCTGCGGTGACTCCTGTGTTGTTCGCAACAACACCTTCCATCTGCCTGCTCAGACCTACAAACCCGCTACAGATCTTGTAGCTGCTCAGGCTGTTACCTGCTTGTGGCTCGCCGGTTCAAAGTTGTATGTTGTCGAGAATAACCTCCTCGTTTCTGAAGAGACTGAGGCTAACAACTCGCTCATCCGCGGTGCTTTGAACGCGAATGTTAAGAACAACGTATTCTTCCACAAGGGCGGTAATGCTGCCGTTCTCGCCGGTGCTGTAGTTGCCAAGACATGGGAAGAGTTCGCCGCTCTTGAAGGTACAACCGGTTCGAAGTGGACTGAGCCTAAGTTCGTTGACGCTGCTAACGGCGACTTTGCTATTGCAGAGTACAATGAGGGCTTGCTTATCCCGCGTCTTGAGAGCGTATTGACGGATATTGATGGCAAGGATCGTGCTGAGCAGACTTGTGCCGGTGCATACGAAGGCCCGGCGAATGGTCAGGGTACAGGTCTTGACGCTATCGAAACCGAAGGCGCACAGAAACTCATCCGCAACGGTGAAGTTCTGATCATCCGCAACGGTAAGACCTACAACATGATGGGTCAGATCGTTAAGTAAATCTGTTGTGTCCTAAGGGCGCGGGTTTTCCCGCGCCCTGCGGAACGCAATAATTCAAAGCGTTAGCCGCCGTTGATGGTTGTGCTGACGCGCGCGGGGCATTAGCTCATCTGGTAGAGCGTAACGTTCGCAATGTTAAGGTAAGGGGTCCGAGTCCCCTATGCTCCACAACACAAGTCTGGTCTATAGCCAGACTTGTGGGGGCATATGAGTGGCCTCGCACCTCGGTTCTTATCTCCGGCTGTGCCTCCGAACGATTATAGCAGCGGCAATTTTCGAGTCCCCTATGCTCCACAATACAAAAATTCGAAGATATGAAAAACTACTCATCCATCCTCTTAGCTTTGCCGCTGCTGTTGGCAGGCTGTGGTGTGACACGTATTGTTACCGTTGTACCCGAACCCGTTGTTGTCGCTCCGGCTCCCGCAACATCCGTTGTAGTGGCGCAAGCCCAACCTGTTACCTACCCAACACCTGTCAGCACAACCATCACGTACCCGCGCACGCACACTACGCGTACAACTACTATAGAGGTTACGCCCATGACGCAGGATATAAGTCTGTATCTCGACCTGCAGGCTGTGGCAGCTGCTTTTGCCCAGGCTGCTACCGTCGAGGAGTTTGAGACAATATTGAACTCCAATGCTTATATCATTTCCAACCTCGACCTCAACCACGACGGATTTATCGACTATCTGCGTGTGCTTGAGACTCTCGAAGGGCGTAACCATGTGCTGCTTCTCCAAGCCGTGCTGGCAGCCAATGTCTATCAGGACGTAGCCACAGTTGTTGTCGAGATGGGATATGCGACACCGTACGTACAGATCATCGGTGCACCGTATATCTATGGTGTTAACTATATCATCGAGCCGGTGTTCTACAGACGTCCGCCGTTGTTCGACCGCTTTGGCCGTCCTACATATGCATACTGGCGCTCACCGTACTATTGGGATCATTTCCCTCATCACTACGGTCATCATGCCCCGTACCACCTCGGTCATTATCAGGCATACGTAAGTACCTATCTGCAGAACCACCACTACTGCCATCAGGTACATTATGTCGATCACTACCACTACTCGCGTTATCAGGATGTGTGCAGCCCTATATCGCGCAACGATTATGCGCGTCAGTATCCCGAGCAGTCATTCTCACGTCGTACAACGGCTACGTATGTGCCACAAGGCAGTACTACCGCTACCCGCGTAACCAATGCCCACCAGCTCCAGAAAGCTGTTGAACAGTCGGGTGCATCGCGTACTACCACCAGCACGCGTTCGACATCAACGCAGAGCGCTACTTCTACCCGCCAGACCCAACCGCAGACCGGCTCAGGCACGCGTACAACGGAGTCAACACGAACTACTTCTACCTCCGGCACATCAACGCAACGCGTACAGCCTACTGCGACTCAGAAGCAGACCGCTACCACTTCACGTACTACTGCCACCACGCAGAAGGCTGAACCGGCTGCAAGCAGCACACGTACATCCTCGGCTACGCAGACCACAAAGTCAACTGCTACGCAGTCGTCGAGAACAACAGTTGCTACATCCACTACTACACAGAAGTCACAGCCTGCTACCTCCACACGCGCAAGCAGTACGACCACTACACGTGTGCGCAATTCCGGTACAACCAGTACCAAGCGTACGCAGGCTTCATCTGCCGCGCGCACAAACACTACCAGTACCCGCTCAACGGGCACCAGTACCGGCACAAGCACGCGCAGCAGCAATTCAAGCAATTCAAGCAGTTCGAGCCGTTCGGGCTCGACCGGAACAAGCACACGTACATCCGTTAGCTCTTCGACCTCAACACGTCGATAAGTGTCAGTCAGCAACGCGTTATATCGTGCCCGGAGTTTTGTCCGTCATCAGCTGACGGCATGGCATACAGGAGGTGAAGGTATACACTCTCCCACGTTGTTCTACGTGGTGAGGATGGTTGTGTATGACGATAACGCGTATTATGCCTTTCCGCGCATCGAGCAACAGCGGACAACGCTGTTGCGAAGCACGGATATGGTACAGCAGGTGGATTACGGCACAGGAGCGGAAAGCCAGCGGTCGGGCACACCTATCGCTACGCTGCGTCGAGTGGCAGATATAGCGCGTACGCATCTTGAGTCGCCGAAGATAGCGCAGCTGCTCTTCCGACTCGTTAACTATCTTGGCTCTACGTTGCAGAAGCCGTTGACAATCGTTGAACTGGGCACATCGCTCGGAATAACTACAGCTTACCTGGCTTCACCGGCACACGCCAACATCGTGCAAACATACGAGGGCGCGCCAGAAGTGCTGGACGTGGCTAAGCATGTATGGCGCGAATTAGGGCTGACGAATATTGAACCGGTGATCGGGAATATCAACGATACATTGCCTGCGCATTGCCCCAAGCATGTAGATTTGGCATATGTCGATGCCAATCATACGTATGAGGCTACATTGCGGTACTTCAAACAATTGCTGCCCGCTGTGGGGGAAAAGAGTATAGTCGTGGTGGACGATATTTATCACTCGCAGGAAATGGCGCGCGCATGGCGGGCTATACAGGCAGAGCCGCAAGTGACAAGCACTGTAGATTGTTATCATGCAGGGTTGGTGTTCTTCAATCCGCATTATATCCGTAAGCACTTCCGCATCCGGATATAGATTGCTCAATCGATGTTAGGTTACGATTTTAACATTCAACTACCAGTAACAATGATATATACTAAGACCGGAGACAACGGCACTACCTCGCTGGCTAATGGCGACCGTGTGCCCAAGTCCGACCAACGGATAGAGGCCTATGGTACAGCCGACGAACTGAACTCGTACTTCGGCTGGCTGAACGCGTTGCTCACGCAGATAGGCGAACAACTGCCACCCGATGAGCCGTTGAGCGATGTATCGGTACATATACAGCAGATCGGCATCGTGCAGAACAAGTTGTTCAACCTGGGAGCCTACCTGTCGTGCGCACCGGGCGAATGGCTCACCGCTGCTGATGTCACAGATATAGAGCATTGGATTGATGCCATACAGGCCGAACTGCCGCCGCAACACGCTTTTATCCTGCCTGCTGGCAGTGAGGCTATTGCCGCAACACATATCTGTCGGACTGTAACGCGAAGGCTTGAACGGCTCATGGTTCGCTTGGCAGACGAGGGCGACCGGAATGCGGATATGATGATTGCTATCCGCTGGGTAAACAGGTTATCGGATTATTGTTTCGTTTTAGCCCGTAAATGTGCCATTTTGCAAAAAAAATCACCTATTGAGTGGAAAAAATGAAAAAAAATCGAAAAAAACTTGCACAATTCGATAATTTTTTATATCTTTGCGCGAAATTTTGGTATCATGCGCCTCAAGCGCACTCCTTTGCGTATGATACTATGTGGTAAATAACACTGCGACTATGTATTGGAATCTGGAATTGGCATCGAAGTTGGAAGATGCTCCATGGCCTGCTACAAGGGATGAGTTGCTGGATTATGCCCAGCGCACAGGCGCGCCTATGGAAGTGATTGAGAACCTCAACGAGATTGAGGACGACGAAGAAGAGTTCGAGTCGATTGAAGACCTGTGGCCGGATTTCCCGACCAAGGATGACTTCTTTTTTGACGAAGAGGAGTATTAATCCTTGCGGATACTATACCGCAAAATGTGTATTGGCGTGAGCGTGAAGCGAATTGTTCTGCTGTTGGGGGTTGTTGTGTGCGGCTCGTTGGTTGTGCGCGCGCAGTTTGACCCGCAAATAGGACAATACATGTATCTGCCGACAGCCTACAACCCTGCGGCGGCAGGAGAGGACGACTTGATGAAGGTGGCGGGATTGCACCGCATGCAGTTCACCGGGATAAAGAATGCACCGATGACTACATACTTCTCCTTCAGTTCGCCGTTCGTGATAGGCAAAACAAAACATGCTGCAGGAGTACGGTTCCTGAACGACAGGTTCGGTCTGTTCTCCAACCAGTCGTTGCACGCGCAGTACGCGTACAGGCAGCGCATAGGCAAAGGCACACTTGCCATAGGTGCGGATCTGGGATTCGTAAATATCAGTTTCGCCAACGACAGTGTTAACCTCGGTCAGCTCAATGCCGACTACTTCACGCAGTCGGATCCGGCGCTGCCGACAGGGCAGGGTGGCAATGGCATGACCTTTGACTTGGGAGCCGGTATTTGGTACTCGGCACCGACATGGTGGGTAGGATTGAGCATGAGTCACCTCACGTTTCCGACGCTGCACTGGAGCGATGAGTCCGACTATCACCTGAAAGGGACAATGTACATCGTCGGCGGATATAACTGGCGGTTGAGAAACAAAGATTGGGTGCTCAAGCCATCTGCACTGGTGATGACGGACTTCAGCAGTTGGGATGTGAACATAGCCATGATGGCCGAACTCAAAGAGAAGTACCGCTTCGGACTGAGTTACCGCATACTCGGCAATGTAGGATTGATATTGGGTATAGATATCATCTCAGGACTGCAGTTAGGTTATACCTACGAGTTGCCGACATCAAAACTGATATATGAGAGCTACGGCTCGCATGAGATATACTTGGCGTACGGATTTGACATTCTCAAGCCCAAACGCACCAACCGATACAAGAGCGTAAGGTACTTGTAATAACTGAAACAGATTCAGCCACACTTGGCTGAAACAAAATACGAAACCACATAACATTAATTGATGGATATGAAACTTAAAACACTTCTGTCGGTTCTGGCGCTGACGATAGCGTTGGTAGGCTGCAACAAGCCTGCCGGTGAATTGGTAGGTTCCGGTAAAGCAAAGAAATTCTCGGAAGCAGATCCGTTCGGTATGCTTCTCATCCGTAAGGGTAGCTTCATGAAAGGCGAGAATACCCAGTCTAACCTGTTTACCTTGCCCGACAACAAGGTTATGTCAACAGTAGATGCCTTCTGGATGGATGAAACGGAGATCACCAACAATGAGTACAAACAGTTCGTGCTGTGGGTACGTGACTCTATAGCCATGACATTGCTCGTGCGTTGGGAGGATTATGCTGACCGTGATGTATTCATGAAGGTTGTTGAGGTGCTCAAGCCAGCCGAAGGCGGCGAAGGATGGGAACTGCTGCCTGACACCGTTCTGAACTGGACTGCTACGAACAAGATTCCTTGGAACAAGTACATGACCGATGAGGAGGTACGCAATGCGCTCCATCCGTTGTTCTATTCTGACAACACGTTCAACACCAACCGTATGCACTACCACTATTCGTGGAAGAACTACGATCAGGCTAAGTTGCAACAGAATAAGTTCGATGTGGCCAAAGGTAAGTACCCTGACAATGCAACCGCTCGTGTTGACTCGTTCTGGGTTGACGAGACTGGTGGTATTCACGATACTACGCTCGTGCGCAAACTCGTTGAGCCGAAAGACCTTTACACCGAGTGCATCATCAATATCTATCCCGATACGATGGTTTGGATTCGTGACTTCCAGCAGGCTTACAACGACCCGAAGATGCTCAAGTACTTCTCTCACGAGGGCTACGCCAACTATCCTGTAGTAGGCGTAACGTGGGAGCAGGCACATGCTTTCTGCAACTGGCGTTCGAAGATTATGCAGGACAATGCAGGTCTTGACGCTCAGGTTTATCGTTTGCCGACAGAAGCTGAGTGGGAGTATGCCGCCCGTGGCGGCCGCAAGATGGCTACTTATCCTTGGGGCGGTAACTACGTTCGCGACTACAAAGGTTGCTTCCTGGCTAACTTCAAGCCTTACCATGGTGCTTACAATGATGATACGGGCAACGCTCCTATGGCTGTAGCATCGTATCGTCCGAATGACTTCGGCTTGTTCGACATGGCCGGTAACGTTTCCGAGTGGACGCTCGAGTCATTCTCGCCGACGCTGAACAGCATCGTTCACGACTATAACCCTAACCACGCGTATATGGCTCGCAAGGATGACCCCGACCAACTGAAACGTAAGGTAATCAAGGGTGGTAGTTGGAAAGATGTGAAGGACTATCTCCAGTGCGGTGCGCGCGACTATGAGTACCAGTACGAGAGCCGTCCGTACATCGGCTTCCGCTGCGTACGTTCGTACATCGGCGAATAATTCAATGTAAATATTGTTAACTTAAAGTTATATCATTTAAAAATCAAAAAAATGGCTAACAAAGAAAAAAAAGGTGGATTCCTGGCATGGTATGAATCGTACCAAGGTAAACGTGTTACTGGTATCATCTACTCAGTAGGTGCTGCCGTCGTAATTGTGGGTGCATTGTTCAAGATTCTGCACTGGCCTGGTGCATCAGTCGTGCTTATGATAGGTATGTTTACCGAGGCATTCCTTTTCACAATCGGTGTGCTGGATGCACCTCACCCCGAATTCCACTGGGAGCAAGTGTTCCCACAGCTCGTATCGCTGGAGAGCGGTTGCGAACCTACTTTGTATGAGGAGGTTTCCAAGAGAGAAAAACCGACCCTGCTGGGCACTAATGGTCCCGCTGCAGCTGCTGGTGCAGGCGCAGGTATACCCGCTGGTACACTTTCTGATAAGGATCAGGCAAGCCTAAGTGAAGGAATTCAGAAGTTAGCCAAGACGGCTGCTCAACTCAATGACCTTGGCAAGATTGCTGAAGGAACAGCCAAACTCGGCGAGAAGATGGATGTTGCAGGCGCTGCTATGGATAAGTTCGCTGCTTCGGCTACGAATATGTCCGGACAGACTGAGGCTTACGAGAAGGGACTTAACGCTGTTAATGCTAACCTCAACAACCTGAACGCTGTATATGAGCTCCAACTCAAGAACGTACAGGCTCAAGCTGAGGCTCTCAAGCTCCAGGCTGACAAGACCAACGCCGCTACTGCTCAGGTAGAACTGATGGCTGAGGATATGAAGAAGGTTGCTGCCGCTACATCTGCTGCTGTTAAGAACAGCGAGGCATTTGAGGCTGCTTCGAAACAACTCGCAGCTCAGGTAGCTGATCTCAACAAGGTTTATGGAAACATGCTCAATGCACTTGCGTAAGCAATCCATTTCCGAGATAACAATAGAATTATGAACTAATCTTTAGCGAGAGAATCCTAGGCAAGACTCGAGAGTATGTAGGGATTAAACGCAAAGATATAAATCCAGAAATTCAGAAATGGGTGGAGCAAAAAACTGTCCGGAAACCCCGAGACAAAAAATGATTGGTATGATGTACCTCGTGCTTACCGCCATGTTGGCGTTGAACGTAAGTACGAACGTGCTTGATGCCTTTGCCAAGGTGGATGCCAGTTTGCACGTCACACTGGATAACACCGCAGAGCAGAACGCTATGCAGTACCGTCGTTTCGAGCGCGCCTACAAGGAGAACCCTGAAAAGGTAGGATCCTTCTATATGCAGGCCGACTCGTTGCGTAAAGCTTCCGACGATCTGTATAACTATATTCAGAACTTCAAAGTAGAGGTAACCAAACTTGTGGATGGCGAAGAGCATTACGACACGCTGGCTCGCACGATCATCAATACCTCTGACTTCGATCACCCGGGTACCTATGCCTTGGTTATGGTTGATCCGGAGACGGGGCTGCCTAACGGCGAGGTTCTCCGTAACAAAATTGAGAATTATCGTGAACTGCTGATGGATATACAACATTACTCCGAACGTGCACGTAACGGTAAGCCCGGTAAAATCCTCCGCAGTATCTTCAGTACAGAGAAGGGTGTTAACAACGATGGCGACTCTATTCCTTGGGAGGCTGCGATTTTCGACGGTATGCCGGCAGGTGCCTGCTTGGCTATCCTTACCAAGTACCAGAACGATATCCGTTCGTATGAGAACCGTACATTGTCACGTCTGTATCAACGTATTACCGCTAACGACTTTACCGCAAATGATATACGCGCGTACGTTATTCCTAAGAGTTCGTATGTAATCCGTGGCGACCAGTACGAAGCACAGATTATTTTGGCTGCAACTGACTCGACGGCACGTCCTCACTATTTCGTCAATGGTGTTGAACTGGGCGAGGATGGTATATATCGTTGCACAGCCAGCGGTTCGGGTATGCAATCCTATAACGGTATTGTTCGTTACAAGCAAGGTCGTGATACCATCGACATGCCGTTCTCGGCAGAGTTTACAGTTGGTGAGCCCTCTGCATCTGTCATGAACGAAGACCTGAACATCATCTATCAGGATTATGACAACCGCTACGTTGTATCGGCTCCCGGTGTGACAGAGAACCAGTTGAAAGTTAATGTTTCAGGTGCCAGCGTACGTCGTCAGGGCAAGTACTATATCTTGCGTCCGAATGCAGGTGCAAAAGCCGTACGTGTAGTTGTACAAGCAGACATGGGCGGACATATGACCACCATGGGCGAAAGGAACTTCAAAGTACAGAAACTGCCTCAGCCGTCACCGTACTTCGTTGACAACGGCAAGCAGGTTAACTCCAGTGCTACTCCGCGTAAGAGCTTGAATAAGAACACTGTTCTGGAAATCGGTTACGGCGAAGACGGTCTGCTCGAAGTACCGTTCGAAATTACAAGCTTTGATACGTATATCCTGCGTAAGACAGGCAAATCGAATGGCAGCAAGTTCTCAGCAGCACAACTCAAACTTATCGGCCAGCTGAAGAGTGGTGATATGGTGCTCGTTCAGAACATCAAGTACCGCACAAAAGGCGGTTCGGAGACGCTGTATCAAGGTAACTTGGCGCTCATATTAAAGTAAAAACATCTTATGAAGAGAACACTTTTAATCATCGTATTGGTGTGTGCTGCGCTTGGTATGCAGGCGCAACACCGCGTCAATTCGTTCTTCAACGAGTTGGGTACAGTACGAATCGAAACGCAGGAGTTGGATGAGAATGCAGATACGATTGCTACGATCTTCCACCGGACAGACGATATCGTTTGGTCGCGTGTGATCTATCGTATCATCGATATGCGTTACAAACAGAACTTCCAGCTCTATTTCCCTACTAACCCTGATGATCCGAAGTATTGGAGCATGTTCCGACTGATTCTGGATGCAGTGGTCAACGGACGAACAACATTGGATGGCCAGCAAGAGTACCTGACATTGTACAGTGCCAACCCGCGTGGTATCAAACCGTTGTTCCTTGACTCGATGATCATACCTCGTAACAAGGAAATGCAAACGACCTTTGCAGTACGTCCGATGAGTGAGATTATCGATACCGATGACCGTGATGAGTATATCGTTACTTACGATGACTCTATCAACCATCGCTTGGACATCAATACCTACGGTTACTCCAACTACGTGCGTAACCAGATCAAGTATCTGACGATGGAGATTGTGTTCTTCGACAAGCATACATCGCGTTTCTATCAGAAGATTATAGCCATTGCTCCGTTGCAGTCGGCTATGTCGTCGCAGCGTGACCCGTATGAGAACCTTGTCGAGCAGGTACGATTCTGGATATTGTTCGACCAGTTGCGCCCGTTCCTGGCACGTAAGTACATGATTCCATTGAACAACAGTAGTAAGCGTGTAACGTTCGACAACTTCTTTGCCGAGCATCTGTACACATCTTATATCATCGGTGACGACAATATGTATGACCGAATGATTGTTCAAGGTCAGGAAGTCCTGACAGAGGAATTTGTTCATCGTGACCAAGAGCGCATCTCGAACGAACTGCTGAATACAGAATTGGATTTGTGGGAATACTAATCCATTGGCAAACAGAGCAGGTGACAAGCCTGCTCATTTGCGTTTTGTAGGTAATACAGCCGGCAGAAGCTTTCTGCAGGTTTGATGATTGGGCATCTTTTGTACAGGTGCTTGTAGATTATGCAAAAGAAGAGAAGATTTTGGAATATGTACGTCACCACCTCGGTCAGCATTACCTTGGTGCTGTTTTTGGTTGGGTTGGTGGCTATGGTTACGCTGTCTGCTCATCGTATGATAGAGCAAGTCAGGCATAACGTGACTCTGACGGTTATCCTGTCTGAGGACGCTGATTCAGCGCAGGTGGAGCGTTGTGGTGTTGTATTGCGCTCTGCGCCCTATTGCCATGAATGCCGCTACATATCCAAGCAGGATGCATTGGCGGAGCACATCCGCTCGTTGGGAGACGATCCCTCGCAGTTCCTTGGGTATAATCCTTTGCTCGCATCGTATGAGATCAACCTGAACTCTGCTTATGCCAACCCCGACAGTATAGTAGTGGTGGAACGGCAGGTGTCACGTTTCCCGTATGTCAAGCAAGTGATGTATCAGAGGGATCTGGTTGAATTGTTGGAACACAATGTCAGCCAGGTAACTTTAGTTCTCATAGGTCTTGCAGTGATGTTGCTACTGATTGCGTATGTGCTGATCATCAATACGATACGTCTGCATGTGTATAGCCATCGGTTCTTGATCAATACGATGCGTCTGGTAGGTGCTACGCCGTGGGTAATCAAACGCCCGTTCGTGGCTCGTAGCCTGCGTATGGGCTTGTGGTCTGCACTGATGGCTATGGCATTGTTGGCCGGATTGTTCTACTACGTACAATATTCGATGCATATAGTACTTATGCCTATCACTTGGCAGAACGTGGTTATCATAGCAGGTATCGTGCTTGTTACCGGTGAAGTGTTGACCCTGATCGGTGCGCTGATTGCAGTAAACAGGTATATCCGCATGGATACAGAACGCATGTATACCATTTAGGCTGCCCGATTAAGTAAAATCTGTCGGGTAGAGAAGAATAACGAACAAATTGTTTTCAATAAGAGCAATGAAACAACTACCGAAATTCAACTCCATATTGATTGCTTTATGTGTGCTGATTATTGTCATTGGCTTTGCGCTGATGGCAGGTGAGCCTTCCGGTGCTACGGAGTATAATCCGGATATTTTCTCCTTCCGCCGCATCACTCTCGGACCGATGATTGCATTGGCAGGATTCGTGCTGATGATTGTGGCAATTCTCTTTCCCAAGCGTGGGAAAAAGGACGACAAAAAGCAAGAGTAATCACATAGTTATCCATATCGCGTAGCGATTATAATTACAAAGTAATCAATGAGTTGGTGGGAAGCATTGGTGTTGGGCATCATTCAAGGCCTGACGGAATTCTTACCGGTATCCAGTTCCGGTCATCTTGAGATAGGACAAGCCCTGTTTGGCACAGCAAGCGAAGAGAATCTTACGTTCGCTGTTGTCGTGCATACTGCAACAGTACTGGCAACGATTGTGATCCTGTGGAAGGAAATTGTACAATTGTTACGTGGTACTTTCTGCACACTGCAATGGAACGAGGAGAAGGATTATGTAGCCAAGATCCTTGTTTCGATGATTCCGGTGTTTATTGTAGGCATGTTTTTTAAGGATGAAGTAGAGGCATTTTTTGGCAGCGGATTGTTGCTGGTAGGTATATGTCTGCTCGTCACAGCGTGTCTATTATACTTCAGTGAATGGCTGAGCAAGCGCATTGCCCAAAAGGGTAATGAAGGTCATGATGTAACATATCGCGATGCGTTTGTTATCGGTCTGGCGCAGGCATGTGCCGTATTGCCGGGATTGAGCCGTAGCGGCACAACTATCGCAACCGGTCTGCTGTGCGGTGTGAAAAAAGAGAGTGTGGCACAGTTCTCGTTTCTGATGGTACTGATACCTATTCTCGGCGAAGCATTTCTTGACCTGCTTAAAATGCTGCAGGGCGAGATGACCAGTAGTTTGGGGCTGGCGCCTCTGCTGGTAGGTTTTGTGGCAGCATTTGTCACGGGATGTTTTGCGTGCCGGTTTATGCTGGAGATTGTGCGCAGGCAGAAATTGGTATATTTTGCCATCTACTGTGTATGTGCAGGTTTGTTTGCCATCGGATGGCACATTTGGGCATAAAGTATCGCTGACTATTGATAGTTGACCGTTGTGGATTTTATTGAGGGCGAGATATTGGCATTTGACAAACCTCTGCATTGGACAAGTTTCGATGTTGTCAACCGTGTGCGAGGCATGCTTTGCAGAGCTCTTGGGGTAAAGAAATTGAAGGTAGGGCATGCCGGGACGTTGGATCCGCTGGCTACAGGTGTTGTGATTGTATGCACCGGCAAGCAGACCAAGCGTATTGACGAGTTGATGAACCATACCAAAGAGTATGAAGCTGTTTTGCAGTTGGGTGCAACAACACCGAGTTTTGACCTGGAGCATCCCATCGATGCCACATACCCGACAGAACATATTACCAGGGAGCTGATACAGCAGGTTTTGCCCACGTTTCTTGGCGAACAATGGCAAGTGCCGCCAATCTACTCAGCGGTAAAAATCAATGGCAAGCGTGCGTATGAGTATGCGCGCAAAGGGCAGCAAGATGATGTGGAGATCAAGCCTAAGTTGCTCGTGATTGATGAGATAGAGCTGTTGAACTTTGATGCAGAGAAGATGCAACTGACTTTGCGTGTCGTGTGTTCGAAAGGAACGTACATCCGTGCGCTGGCAAGAGATATTGGGGAGCGGTTACATTCCGGTGCTCATCTGATAGCGCTCAGACGCACGCGTGTGGGAGATTATACAATTGACCGCTGCATAACGATAGAACAGCTTCAACAAATGATAGCTGACAACTAATTACTGACAACTGTAAGCAAATAACATATATGAAACTTAGTGAGTTTAAGTTCAAGTTACCTGAGAGTCAAATAGCCCAGTTCCCGCATTTGCATCGTGAGGATGCAAAGATGCTGGTGTTGCATCGCCAGACGGGAGCCGTGGAGCATAAGAAGATGACTGATCTTGTTGATTACTTCGATGAGAATGATGTATTGGTGTTCAATAATACCAAGGTCTTTCCTGCCCGCCTGTATGGTATCAAGGAGAAGACCAACGCCGAGATCGAGGTGTTTCTGCTCCGCGAACTGAATCACGAAGATTATTGTTGGGACGCGCTGGTGGAACCTGCAAGGAAGATTCGTATAGGCAACAAACTGTATCTGGATGATGACAATACAATAACCGGTGAGATTGTTGACAATACCACTTCGCGTGGGCGAACCATCCGTTTTGAATCCGACTATACACCTGATGAACTGGAGGCGCAACTTTATGCGATGGGGCATACGCCGCTGCCGGAATATATCCGTCGTCCGATGAGGGCGGAAGTACTGCGACAGTTCAAAAAAGAGTTCATGATAGAAGATGATGCCGATGTCGAGGCTCTGATCAAGGAGATGGACGAAGAACGCTATCAGTCGATTTTTGCCACAAAGATCGGTGCTGTAGCTGCTCCTGCCTCTTCGATGCACATTAGCAAGAATTTGCTCAAGCGTATCGAGATACGCGGTATCAACTATACGACGCTTACTTCACATGTCGGCTTGGGAAACTTCAAGATTGTGGATGTTGAGGATCTGAACAAGCTCAAGGTGGATTCCGAGCAGATTATTATCGAGCAGGAGTGTGTTGATGCAGTCAATACTGCCAAACTTGCCAAGCGCCGTATCTGTGCCGTTGGCACGGAAGTTATGCGTGCATTGGAGTCTGTTGCCGGAACCAATGGGTTAATCAAGGAGTATGACGGTTGGACCAATCGGTTCATATTCCCGCCCTACGATACGCTTGTTCCGAACACGTTGCTCGTCAACTTGTATTTCCCATTGTCGCTTCAGCTGATGATGGTGGCAGCTTTCGGCGGCTACGAAAAGGTTATGGGTGCTTACAAGGAGGCACTGAAGAAGGATTACCGTTTCGGCGATTATGGCGATGCCATGCTTATCGTTGAATGACAGTAGTTTGTTGCATTGAGTGAAACAGTCTTTTTCCATTAAGCGGAGCAGTCTATATGAATGTACGTATCGATGAATCATGGCGCGCTGTTCTTCAGCCGGAGTTCGACAAGCCTTACTTCGAGATTCTCACATCGTACGTTCGTCATGCATATGCAACTACTACCTGCTATCCTCCCGCAAGACTTATTTTCCATGCTTTCGACGCGTGCCCGTTTGATAAGGTGCGCGTCGTTATATTGGGTCAAGATCCATATCACGAGCCGGGTCAGGCGGAGGGCTGGGCGTTCTCAGTGCCTGACGGCGTGCGTATCCCGCCGAGTCTGGAGAATATCTACAAGGAATTGCAGCGCGACTTGGGAAAACCATCTCCTGTGTCCGGACATTTAGAACGCTGGGTGGAGCAGGGGGTGTTGCTGCTGAACGCTACACTTACCGTTGAGGCGCATCGTGCCGGCAGTCATCAGGGAAAGGGTTGGGAAGAACTGACTGATGCCGCTATCATGGCGCTCAATCAGCAACGCGAACATCTTGTGTTCATGCTTTGGGGTAGTTATGCCCAGCGCAAAGGACAGTATATAAACCGTCGCCGGCATCTTGTGCTGGAAGCACCGCATCCTTCGCCTCTATCCGCCTACCGCGGATTCATTGGTTGCGGACATTTCTCCGCTGCCAACAACTATCTGCAGCAGCATGGCCTTCAGCCTATACAATGGTAATGTAATCCTCTAAAAATCTAAACTTATGAAGCGTTTGCTTGTTATTATATTAACCTTATTCAGTATCAACGGTATGGCACAAACATACTTCTACAAAGGAAACTCGTCATACAGTAGCGACATCCTCTATACCTTCGATGGCAAGGCTCTCTACAAAGGGCGCTCGACGTATAGTAGCGACATTCTCTATTCGTGGGACGGGCAGTGTGTCTACAAAGGCCGCTCAAATTACTCCAGCGACATCCTGTATACCTGGGATGGTCAGCATGTGTACAAGGGACGTTCGAACTACTCGAGCGATATCCTGTTCACGTTCGACGGAACGTACATTTATCGCGGCCGTTCGACATATAGTAGCGATATTTTGTTTACCGTTAGCAACGGTCATGTTTATCGCGGACGCTCCACTTACAGTAGCGATATACTCTTTTCGTTCGACGGATTACTGCCAATTCCCGTCATTCTGCTTATGCTGTAAGGGAACATTTTGCGAAATTTTTGAAAAAATACACTTTTTTCTTAAATTTTGCTTTCGGGATTTGCATTTTTCATATTTTTTCAGTATCTTTGCGTCCCGTATTTTATATTGAATACTTTGAGTTCTTACAAATCTGAAAAACGTGCTACATACTCGAAAGTTTATCGCAGTTTTGGCGGGGTTACTCTGCATGGTTTCCATCCATGCCGATGACTTTACAATAGTCACTGATGCCGCGTCATCGGTGAAATTCTTGGCGGGTTAAGGTTATTTATCATTTTATGACATGGTAATTATCCAATCATGAAGAAGATTCATTATATTCTGATAATGCTTGTGCTGGCGGTGGCCGAAGTGCTGTTCGTCGCTCTTCGTCAAAATACACGTGACATTCCGCGCGAGATGAAAGTGCTGTGTATAGGCAACAGTTTCTCGATTGATGCGGTGGAGAACAATCTTGTCCAACTTGCAGCAGAGCGCGATATCCGTCTGACGGTGGGTAATCTGTATATAGGCGGTTGCTCGCTGGAGCGTCATGCGATGAATATCCGCCGTGACTCGGCAGCATATTCGTACCGTTTGATGCAGCGTAATGCTGAAACCGGGGAGTTTGAACGTCTGGTTACCGACAGTGTGTCAATCCTTCAGGCATTGCTCTCGGATGATTGGGATGTGCTAACGATGCAGCAAGCCAGCCATTATAGCGGTCAGTGGTATACATATGAACCGTTTTTGACCGAACTGATGGATAGTGTGCGCCAGCATCTGTCTGAACAAACGAAGTTGTACTGGTATATGACATGGGCCTATCAGCAAGATGCGACCCATCCGGCTTTTGTCCCGAACTACAATGGCGATCAGGCCTATATGTACGAAGAGATACTAGGCTGCAACCGTCAAGTGCTGAAGTCGCACGAATTTGACGGTTTCATTCCCGGCGGTATAGCCGTTCAGATGGCTCGTCAGACGAAACTCGGCGATACGCTTTGTCGCGACGGATATCACCTCAGTTATACCTGCGGTCGGTATTTGATGGCATGTCTGTGGCTGGAAGTGTTGACCGGACAAAGCGCTATGGGTTGCAAATACATGCCCGAAGGAATGAGCGAGCAGGAGCGGGATATAGTTCAACAAGTGGCGCATTATGCATGCAATAAAACCCCGATGAGCCCTCGATGAAATATCGGTAAAACCTCGATGAAGTTGGACGTTTTTCCGGTGATTATGTAAAATAGATGTATATAGCAATAGCAGGAAATATAGGTGCTGGCAAAACAACGCTGACCAAGATGTTGGCGAAGTATTACGGTTGGGAACCACGCTTCGAGAGTGTTGGTTTCAATCCGTATCTGGAGGACTATTATTCCGATATCAAGCGGTGGTCTTTCTGTCTGGAGACATATTTTCTCAAAGAGCGTTTCAAGGATATGCTGGCGGTCAATGCCGCTACACATACGATAGTGCAAGACCGGAGTATATTTGAGGGAGTGTATGTGTTTGTGGCCAATAATTATCGGCGCGGTGACCTCAGCGACCGTGATTATCAGACATATATGGAGCTTTTCGACCATATGAAGCGGATGATGAAACTTCCCGATTTGATGATCTACCTTCGCAAATCCGTGCCTACGCTCATTGCGCAAATCCAAAAACGAGGACGTGATTACGAGCAAGGCATGCAACTGGATTACCTGAAGGACCTCAATGAACGATACGAAGACTTTATCTTCAAGCAGTACGAGGGCAGGGTTCTGGTTATCGAGAGCGACAATATGGATTTTGAAAAGAACCCTGAGGATTTTCGAACAATAGTCAACAAGATTGATGCACAACTGTTCGGTTTGTTCTCAGAGGAAAATTGGAAATAAACATTAATACTATGCATATAGCAGTAGCAGGCAACATAGGTTGCGGTAAAACTACGCTGACAAACATGTTGGCAAAGCATTATGGTTGGGAACCACGTTTCGAGAGCGTGGAGTATAATCCGTATCTGGCAGATTTCTATGCAGATATGGCCCGCTGGTCGTTCAACTTGCAGATTTACTTTCTCAACAAACGCTTCAAGGATGTGGTGGATATACTCAATTCCGACAAGTATGTCATTCAGGACCGTACCATCTATGAGGATGCGCGAATCTTTGCTCCTAACCTGCACAGGCAGGGGTTCATGACCGATAGGGATTTTGACAACTATACCGATCTGTTCAACCTGATGACGTCGCTCATTCGTAATCCGGATTTGATGATTTATGTGCGGGCATCCGTTCCGACACTCGTTCAGCAGATACAGAAGCGGGGTCGCAAATACGAGGCCAGCATCCGTATTGATTATCTGCAGGGACTAAATGACCTCTATGAGGACTGGATAAAAGACTACAAAGGCAAGCTTCTCATAGTTGACGGCGATACGATAAAATTCGGTGAGCGCCCAGAGGACTTCCAGCAGGTTATCGACCGCATCGATGCCGAGTTGTTCGGATTGTTCCCCTTTGAGCCGGCGGATACCCAAGGTAAAGATATATGATTCAGCAGTTCCTCGACTACCTTCAGTTTGAACGGCGCTACTCCATGCGGACCGTGAGCGAGTATGGTGATGACTTACGCGCGTTTGCTACTCTGTTAGGTGGAGAGGGACAGTTTGATCCATCCAAAGCAGATACCGCAGATGTCAAGACGTGGATGGTTGAAATGCTCGACCAAGGCTTGTCACCGCGAACGGTCAAGCGCCGACTTTCGGCGCTTCGCTCGTTCTATAAGTATCTGCTCAGACAAGGTCACGTCAAGAGGGATATAACCCAAGGCATCATTGCTCCCAAGACCGATCAACCCTTGCCCGTGTTCTTCCGCGAGAGCGAGATGAGTCGCGAGCAGGCTATAGGCGAACGCGAGCTGGATGAACTGATGCATCAGCCTGACGGCGAAGCGTCAACCAAAGACATCTTCACACTTACACGCGATAACCTGATCATCTCTTTGCTCTATCAGACAGGTATGCGACGTGCCGAACTGGTGGGACTGACCGATGCCGATGTCGATCTTGAGGCGGGACAGATTCGCGTGTTCGGCAAACGTCGTAAAGAGCGTTTGGTGCCCATAGGCAATCGGCTGATTGACGAGATCAAGGCGTACATGGAGGTCAGGCAAGGTTTTGAGTCTCCTGAGCGTTTCCTGCTAACAGCCGTTCGGCGCGACGGCTCAATTGGCCCGTTGGATGCTCATGCCGTTTATACAATGGTCAGACGCAGGATGGGGGAGGTGTCCACACTCAAAAAACATTCGCCGCATGTTCTCCGCCATACGTTTGCGACAACGATGCTTAACAACGGAGCGGATATACGTACCATTCAGACCCTGCTCGGACATGCCAGTCTGTCTGCTACGCAGGTTTATACTCATACCACTTTTGAGCAGATTCGTCAGGCATACGACCATGCGCATCCGCGCTCGAAGAAAGATGAATAATCAAACATTATACATATGAATACAGACTACAAGCAGATTGACCTAGACTCCTGGACGCAGTGGATACCCTCGATGAAAAACTGATGCTTGATGCTCTGACTAACCAACGATCCCATAGTGGTAAACGATCTGCGGCCTTTACGCCTAACCAAGCCATGAAAGCCGTTGATTGGAAGATCCTGATGGTTTTTGCTGCGTCTGTAGTGTTAGGCGTGGCCATCCAGAAGACGGGCATTCGCACACGTGTATTAGGTGTGAATGAATACCAAGATCTGTCAATGAAGGTGCGAAAATGTAAGCAGAGTTAGCATATTTGCCAAATTTGGAAATCGTCTGTCGGTTTTTGTGAAAATAATTTGCGCGATTGAAAAATTTGTTGTACCTTTGCATCCGATTTCGCGCCAAACAAAAATGGCTGCTGAAACAATCGCCTCTTTAGCTCAGTTGGTAGAGCACTCGATTTGTAATCAAGCGGTCGTTGGTTCGAGTCCGACAAGAGGCTCTCTCCCGCCTCAGCAATCGGGTCGCACAGATTGCACGACGCGCAATAAAGCGATTGATGCTTCGGCTTTCAAAACAAAAACGTTCTGTGTAGTTTTTGTTTTAGAAAGAAGAGGGGAAAAGAGATGGAGAAAGGGAGTTCATTGAATTGATGATTCAAACAAGGGTGTGTTCCAGAGTGGCCAAATGGGGCAGACTGTAAATCTGCTGCTTTTCAGCTTCGGTGGTTCGAATCCATCCGCACCCACTGCGACACAAGTCGCACGCGGAAGTCCAACTCTCGCGGAAGATTTGTGCGAGGCGAGTGAAAATTTTACATTCGTAACTCGCTGAAGCCAAAACTCCCGCAAATTGGTAACCGCCAATTTGCGGAAATAGCTCAGTCGATAGAGCACTAGCCTTCCAAGCTGGGGGTCGCGGGTTTGAGTCCCGTTTTCCGCTCTCATGCTGCTTTAGCTCAGTGGTAGAGCGCATCCTTGGTAAGGATGAGGTCCCGAGTTCAACTCTCGGAAGCAGCTCAAATCGCGTTCGCGCAAAAATGAAACATAAGGTTGGTCAACGGTCAAACTTGACCGGCCTTTTTTAAGTTAAAGAAACAATTAAACAATTTTTGTTTATTAACGTTAATAAAAATTAAAGAATTACTATGGCAAAAGAAAAATTTGACCGTTCGAAACCGCACGTTAACATCGGTACTATCGGTCACGTTGACCACGGAAAAACAACCCTGACGGCTGCTATTACCTTGGTTCTTTCAAAGAAGGGCCTCTCTGAGGTTAAGAGCTTCGACCAGATTGACAACGCTCCTGAGGAGAAAGAGCGTGGTATCACTATCAACACCGCTCACGTAGAGTATCAGACGGCTAACCGTCACTATGCTCACGTTGACTGCCCGGGTCACGCCGACTATGTAAAGAACATGGTTACCGGTGCTGCCCAGATGGACGGTGCTATCATCGTTGTAGCTGCTACTGACGGTCCGATGCCTCAGACTCGTGAGCACATCCTGTTGGCTCGCCAAGTGAACGTTCCGCGTTTGGTTGTATTTATGAACAAGTGCGACCTCGTGGACGATCCTGAGATGCTTGACCTGGTTGAGATGGAGATGCGTGAGCTTCTGTCGTTCTACGATTTCGATGGCGACAATACTCCTGTTATCCGCGGTTCTGCTCTTGGCGCACTGAATGGTGTACCCGAGTGGGAGGACAAGGTAATGGAACTTATGGAAGCTTGCGACAACTGGATCCAGCTGCCGACACGTGCCATTGACAAACCGTTCCTGATGCCTGTTGAGGACGTATTCTCGATCACCGGTCGTGGTACTGTTGCTACAGGTCGTATCGAGACCGGCGTTGTTAAGGTAGGTGATGAGGTTCAGCTCATCGGTTTGGGTAGCGAAGGACGTAAGTCTGTTGTTACCGGTGTTGAGATGTTCCGCAAGTTGCTCGACCAAGGCGAGGCTGGTGATAACGTAGGTCTGCTCCTCCGTGGTATTGACAAGGACGAGGTTCGTCGTGGTATGGTACTTACCCACCCGGGTGTTGTTAAACCGTACAGCGAGTTCAAGGCTTCCGTTTATATCCTGAAGAAGGAAGAAGGTGGCCGTCACACTCCGTTCCACAACCACTATCGTCCTCAGTTCTACATCCGTACAATGGACGTTACCGGTGAGATTACTCTGCCCGAGGGAACTGAGATGGTAATGCCGGGTGATAACCTGGAGATCCAAGTTAAGCTGATTTATCCGGTAGCTTGCTCCGAGGGTCTGCGTTTCGCAATCCGTGAGGGTGGCCGTACCGTAGGTTCGGGTCAGATCACCAAACTGATTGACTAATTCGCGTTGAACTAGTCATCTAGGCGACTAGGCAACTAGTCAACTAGGAAAAATGCTCGGGGCGTCGAGCCTCGAGCAAATTTACGGAAGTCCTCCAATGGTAGGAGAGCGGTCTCCAAAACCGTCAATGTGGGTTCGATTCCTGCCTTCCGTGCAAAAATGAGAAATCAGAGTTCAGAAGTTTGGACATGGAAAGATTGATGACATCTGATATCTCGAATGTTACAAGACATAGCTTCCAATCTGACTACAGCGCTCGTTGTGGCCAGATTGTTGGCGCGAAATAACGAAACATAAAAAATCTACACATATGAGTTTCATCGAAAACGTGAAAGAGTCGTACAACGAGATGGTTCACAAAGTTAGTTGGCCGTCGTACAAAGAGCTAACCCAAAGCGCAGCACTTGTGCTGGTTGCTTCCATTATCCTGGCGCTGGTAGTTTGGGCTATGGATTGGTGCTTCGAAGAGTTGATGACTCTGATCTATAGCGCGTTCTAATCTTTGAAGTTTATAGTTTAAAGTTTAGAGAAAATCTAAGGTAAAAACTTAAAGTTTGAAGAAATGGCTGAAGGAAATTACAAATGGTATGTGCTCCGCGCGATAGGCGGGAAGGAGAACAAGGTGAAAGAGTATATCGAAGGAGCCTTGGTCACCTCAAGTCTGTTTAAGGAGTATGTTTCACAAGTGCTCTTGCCCACTGAAAAAGTGGTGAGCCAGAAGAATGGCAAGCGTACTGTCAAGGATCGCAACAAGCTGCCTGGATACGTCTTGGTAGAGTGTAACCTGACTGACGAGTGCTATCCTCTGCTGCGTAATATCCCTAACGTGCTTGGATTCTTGAGCGAACCCGCCAGTATGAAACCGAAACCTGTCTCACAGGAGGAGATTAACGCCATAGTCGGTGATATCAACGATGAGTCGATAGCTGCCGAGATGAACGAGACCTTTGTTGTGGGTGAAAAGGTGAAGGTGACTGACGGACCGTTCAACGGATTCAACGGCGTGATTAGCGAGGTAATGCAAGACAAGCACAAACTCAAAGTAATTGTAACCATCTTTGACCGCCAGACGCCACTCGAGTTGGGATTCAATCAAGTAGAGATAGAGTAGAAGGCATTGTTACGGGCCGCTTGACTACTCAATAGTTTATTATTAACACCGCAAGAGGATGCTTGTGCATCCGCCCGTATTGCAAAAACTATTAACACAACAACAATTATGGCTAAAGAAATTGCCGGATTTATTAAACTTCAGATTAAGGGTGGCGCAGCCAACCCTGCACCTCCGGTTGGACCTGCACTGGGTTCGAAGGGCGTGAACATCATGGAGTTTTGCAAACAATTCAATGCCAGAACTCAGGACAAGGCAGGTAAAGTGTTGCCTGTTGTTATCACTGTGTATGCAGACAAGTCGTTCGACTTCATCGTTAAGACTCCTCCTGTAGCTGTTCAGCTTCTTGAGGCTGCCAAGGTGAAGAGCGGATCGGCTCAACCTAACCGTCAGAAAGTTGCTTCTATCACGGCCGAGCAATGCCGTCAGATAGCAGAGGACAAGATGGTTGACCTCAACTGCTTCACTGTTGAGAGCGCTGAGAAGATGGTACGCGGTACAGCGCGTAGTATGGGTATTACCGTTAAATAATTAAAACTTCAATCACTATGGCAAAATTGACAAAGAATCAAAGACTTGCTGCTGAGAAGATTGAAGCAGGTAAAGTCTATACAATCGCGGAAGCTTCCGCATTAGTTAAAGAGATCACAACTACAAAGTTTGACGCTTCGGTAGATATCGACGTTCGTTTGGGCGTTGACCCCCGTAAGGCTAATCAGATGGTTCGTGGCGTAGTAAGCCTGCCCAATGGTACGGGTAAGGTTGTTCGCGTGCTCGCCCTCTGTACTGCTGACCAGGAGGCTGCTGCTAAAGAGGCCGGTGCAGACTATGTAGGCCTGGATGAGTACATCGAGAAAATCAAAGGTGGATGGACTGACGTTGACGTTATCATCACTATGCCGCAAATCATGGGTAAGATTGGTGCCCTCGGCCGTATACTCGGTCCGCGTGGACTTATGCCAAACCCCAAGAGCGGTACGGTAACGATGGATGTAGCCAAGGCTGTTAAAGAAGTAAAGCAAGGTAAGATTGACTTCAAGGTCGACAAGTTCGGTATTCTGCATACCTCTATCGGTAAAGTAAGCTTCACCGCTGAACAGATTGCTGAGAATGCACGCGAGTTTATCGACACGGTTATCAAACTCAAACCTGCCGTTGCCAAAGGCGAGTACATCAAGAGCGTATATCTCTCCAGCACTATGAGTCAAGGTATCAAGGTTGATCCGAAATCATTCTAACTATTAAACATCGAAAGGTATGAAGAAAGAAGATAAAAACCTCGTGATCGCCTCTCTGGAGGAGCAATTGACTCAATTCCCTCATTTCTATATCACAAATATTGAGGGCCTGAATGCAGAGAAGACAAGCGACCTTCGCCGTCAGTGCTTCAAGAAGGATATCAAGCTCGTTGTAGCCAAAAATACCCTGTTGCAAAAAGCGCTGGAGAACAAGGGCGTTGACGCACAGATTTTTGAGGCGCTCAAGGGTAATACAGCACTGATGCTCACCGCTACAGGTAATGCTCCTGCTAAACTGATCAAGGAGTTTACCAAGGGTGATAAGAGCGAGTGCCCGAAGCCTTACTTGAAGGCTGCTTATGTAGAAGAGACTGTATATGTAGGTGCACAGAACTTGGATTTTCTGGCTACTATCAAGTCGAAGAACGAACTTATCGCAGACCTCGTTGCTCTGTTGCAATCGCCTGCAAAGAACGTTGTTTCCGCCCTGCAGAGTGGTGCCGGTACACTTCATGGTGTGCTGCAGACCCTCGGCGAGCGAGCTGAGTAAGCATCAGCAACATTGTACGCACAAGCTCGCAGTTTAATGATGCTCAGAGCAGGTGCGTGACAAAACCAAACAATTAACATTAAAAAAATAACACATTAAATATTTACAACAATGGCAGATCTGAAAGCTTTTGCTGAACAATTGGTTAACCTTACGGTTAAGGAAGTTAACGAGCTCGCTCAAATTCTGAAGGACGAGTATGGTATTGAACCCGCTGCTGCAGCTGTTGCAGTTGCTGCTCCCGCCGCTGGTGGTGAAGCTCCCGCCGCTGAAGAGAAAACATCGTTTGATGTTGTTCTGAAGTCTGCTGGTGCTCAGAAGCTCCAGGTAGTTAAGGCTGTTAAAGAGCAAACCGGTCTGGGTCTGAAAGAGGCTAAGGACATCGTTGACGCTGCTCCTGCTACCGTTAAGGAAGGTGTAGACAAAGCTACCGCTGAGGCTCTGAAGAAGGCTCTCGAAGAGGTAGGTGCTGAGGTAGAACTCAAGTAATACACCCGCCTAATCGATTAGGTAGGTTTAGTCCCTCAAGTGGGGACTAAACCTTTTTCGCTGAAAAATGGACTATATAAAAAGACATTAAAAACAGCGATAAAAATAAATGGATTGTTAAATTCCGTTAAAACCCAAAACCATTCAACCAATGGCATCTTCCCAAACAACTAAGAGAGTCAGTTTCTCTGCTATGCAACAGCAGATGGCATTTCCTGACTTTCTGGAGATTCAATTGAAATCCTTCCATGACTTCGTTCAGATGAATTCTACGCCCGAGCAGCGCAGGAAGGAAGGGTTGTATCGTGTGTTCCAGGAGAACTTCCCGATCACGGATACACGTAACAACTTTACGCTCGAATTTCTGGATTACTATGTTGATCCGCCACGTTATACCGAGCATGAGTGTATCAAACGCGGATTGACGTACAGCGTTCCATTGAAGGCTAAACTCAGCCTGACATGTAGCGACCCTGATCATGAAGATTTTGATGCGGTAGTACAGGATGTATATCTGGGTACTATACCTTATATGACCGAAAAAGGTACGTTCGTTATCAACGGCGCAGAGCGTGTTGTAGTGAGCCAGTTGCATAGGTCTCCCGGCGTATTTTTCGGCACGAGCATGCATAGCAACGGTACGAAACTCTATTCGGCACGTATCATTCCGTTCCGCGGTTCATGGATAGAATTCGCTACGGATATCAACAATGTGATGTATGCCTACATCGACCGTAAGAAGAAGTTACCGGTTACAACGCTTCTGCGTGCTATCGGATTCGAGAGCGACAAGGATATACTTGATTGCTTCAATCTGGCAGAGGAAATGAAGGTTACCCCTTCTAACAAGGAAGCCATGATTGGCCGCCGCCTGGCAGGTAATGTCATGAAGACCTGGACAGAGGACTTTGTGGACGAGGATACCGCAGAAGTGGTAACCATCGAACGTAACCAAGTGGTAATCGAGCGTGAGACGGAAATCACAGAAGAGGTGTATGACCGTATTGTGGAGTCCGGCACTAAGAATGTGCTACTGCACAAGGAGGAGAACAATGAGAGCGATTACTCTATTCTGTTCAATACTTTGCAGAAGGACCCTGCTCGTTCAGAGAAAGAGGCGGTGCTGTATATTTACCGACAGATTCGTAACGCTGAGCCAGCCGATGATGCCACGGCTCGCGAGACAATTATGAACCTGTTCTTCTCCGATAAACGTTATGACCTGGGCGAGGTAGGTCGTTATCGTATCAACCATAAGTTGAACATGAATATCCCGATGGATACGCGTGTACTGACTAAGGAGGATATGATAGAGATTATTAAGTTCCTCGTTCAACTCATCAACTCCAATGCCGAAGTTGATGATATCGACCACCTGTCGAACCGCCGTGTCCGTACCGTAGGCGAACAAATCTATAACCAGTTCGGTATAGGTTTGGCCCGTATGGCCCGTACAATCCGTGAGCGGATGAATGTACGCGATACCGAGGTGTTCACCCCGACCGACCTAATCAACGCCAAGGCTATCTCCAGCGTTATCAACTCGTACTTTGGAACGAACGCACTGAGCCAGTTCATGGATCAGCAGAACCCGTTGGCAGAAATTACCCATAAGCGTCGTATGTCGGCTCTTGGCCCCGGTGGTCTGAGCCGTGAGCGTGCCGGATTTGAGGTGCGTGACGTACACTACACTCATTACGGTCGTCTGTGTCCTATCGAGACCCCGGAAGGTCCGAACATCGGTCTGATATCTTCGCTGTGTATCTATGCAAAGATCAACGACCTCGGATTCATAGAGACTCCCTACCGCAAGGCTAAAGACGGTGTCGTTGATTTGGATAACGACCATGTTGTATATCTTAGCGCTGAGGACGAGGAATCGAATTATGTAGCACAAGGTAATGCTCCGCTGGATGAAAACGGACATTTCATCCGCAAGAAGGTTAAGGCTCGTCACCTGGACGACTTCCCCGTTGTTCCGCCCGAGCAGATTAACCTCATGGACGTTGCTCCGTGCCAGATCGCTTCTATTGCAGCCGCACTCATTCCGTTCCTGGAGCATGATGATGCTCACCGTGCATTGATGGGATCGAACATGATGCGTCAGGCAGTACCGCTGCTGCGCAACGAGGCTCCGATTGTAGGTACAGGTATTGAGGAGCAGTTGGCTAACGATAGCCGTACGCAGATTGTTGCAGAAGGCGATGGTGTAGTTACGTATGTTGATGCCAGTGTTATCAAGGTTCATTACGACCGCTCGGAGGAAGAGGAGTTCATCAGCTTCGTTTCCTCGGAGAAAGAGTATAAGTTGCCGAAGTTCGAAAAGACCAACCAGAATACTACTATCGACTTGCGTCCGGTTGTACGTAAAGGCGACCATGTGACCAAAGGTCAATTGCTGACCGAAGGTTACGCAATCGAAGGTGGCGAGTTGGCACTTGGTAAGAACTTGATGGTGGCATATATTCCTTGGAAAGGTTACAACTACGAGGATGCTATCGTGCTGAGCGAGCGTATGGTTCGCGAGGACATGTTCACCTCGGTTCATGTAGTAGAGCAACTGCTTGATGTACGCGAAACGAAGCGTGGTCTGGAGGAGTTTACCTCTGATATCCCTAATGTTAGCGACGATACAACGAAGGATCTTGATGAGAACGGTATCGTTCGTATCGGTGCATCCATCAAGCCGGGCGATATCATCATCGGTAAGATTACGCCTAAGGGCGAGAGCGATCCCAGTCCGGAGGAGAAGTTGCTGAAGGCTATCTTCGGTGACAAGGCAGGCGATGTGAAAGATGCATCACTAAAGGCTTCTCCGTCGTTGGATGGCATCGTTATCGACAAAAAGCTCTATATGCGTGCTCAGAAGGACCGCAAGGCTAAGTTGGCAGACAAAGAATTGCTGCTGAAGATGGATGCTAAGTTCGAGGCTCAGGCTGACGAACTGAAGACCATCCTTATCGACAAACTTGCACTCCTGCTGAAGAATGAGAACAGCAATGGTGTGAAAGACATCGTTGATACTGATCTCGTTCCGAAGGGGCAGGCTTTCACTCGTGAACTGTTGGAGGGTATTGATTATGCAACCGTTCTGTTGGATAATTGGACTAACGACGAGCATAAGAACGACCTCGTGCGCCGTTGCATCCTTAATTTCCTTGCTAAGTACAAGGAGATGGAGGCTGAACTCAAGCGCGAGCGTTTCAATCTTACCATCGGTGACGAACTGCCTACAGGTATCATCCAGCAGGCTAAGGTATATATCGCCAAACGTCGTAAGATACGCGTGGGTGACAAGATGGCCGGTCGTCACGGTAACAAAGGTATTGTTTCTAAGATTGTCCGCGTAGAGGATATGCCGTTCCTGGCTGACGGTACGCCGGTGGATATCGTTTTGAACCCGATGGGTGTGCCTTCGCGTATGAACATCGGTCAGATATTCGAGGCTGTGCTCGGTTGGGCAGGTCGCGAACTCGGCGTGAAGTTTGCTACACCAATCTTCGACGGATGTACGCTGCAGGAACTAGATGAGTGGACCGACAAAGCCGGTCTGCCGCGTGCCGGCAAGACGCAGTTGTATGACGGGGAGACGGGTGAACCGTTCGACCAGATGGCTACCGTTGGCGTAACGTACTTCATGAAGCTCGGTCACATGGTTGATGACAAGATGCACGCCCGTTCAATCGGTCCGTACAGCTTGATTACGCAACAACCTTTGGGCGGTAAGGCACAGTTCGGTGGTCAGCGTTTCGGTGAGATGGAGGTTTGGGCGCTCGAAGCACACGGCGCTGCACATACACTTCAGGAGATACTGACCGTCAAGTCTGACGATGTCATGGGTCGTGCACGTACATACGAGGCTATCGTTAAGGGCGAAACATTCCCGACACCTGGTATCCCCGAGTCGCTGAACGTCCTGCTGCATGAGTTGCAAGGTTTGGCTCTATCAATTACACTTGAATAAAATTTGACGAATTATGGCTTTAAGACAAGATAACAAAAAATCCGGTTTCACCAGAATCACTATTGGTTTGGCTTCGCCGGAAGAAATCATGAACATCTCCAGTGGTGAGGTGCTCAAGCCCGAGACTATCAACTACCGGAGCTATAAGCCCGAGCGTGATGGTCTGTTCTGCGAGCGTATTTTCGGTCCAACGAAAGATTACGAGTGTAACTGTGGTAAGTACAAACGTATCCGTTACAAAGGTATCGTTTGCGAGCGTTGCGGTGTAGAGGTTACCGAGAAGAAAGTACGTCGTGAGCGCATGGGACACATCAAGTTGTGCGTTCCTGTTGCCCATATCTGGTACCTTCGTTCCCTGCCCTCGAAGATTGCAGCTTTGCTTGGAGTACCGACCAAGAAACTCGAATCGGTTATCTACTACGAGAAGTACATCGTTGTACAGGCCGGCGCGATGAATGGTCAGGAGTATAACAGCGATCATGACATAATCGAGGATAAAATGCTGCTCGATGAAGAAGAGTTGGCAACTATCATGAGCCGCTTGCCTGAGGGTAACCGTGAGATGGAGGACACCAATCCCGATAAGTTTATTGCCAAGATGGGTGCTGAGGCTATCTACGACCTATTGGCTAAGTTGGATCTTGATGTGTTGGCTGACGAACTTCGTCACCGTGCTGACACCGATACCTCTAACCAGCGTAAGCAGGAGGCACTCAAGCGCTTGCAAGTTGTAGAGGCTTTCCGTGCTGCACAGGGTAGGAACCGTCCGGAGTGGATGATCCTCAAGGTTATTCCAGTTACTCCGCCGGAGCTCCGTCCGCTCGTTCCGCTGGATGGTGGACGTTTTGCAACTTCCGACCTCAACGACCTCTATCGTCGTGTGATCATACGTAACAACCGTTTGCGCCGACTCATCGAGATTAAAGCGCCGGAGGTTATTCTTCGTAACGAGAAGCGCATGCTTCAGGAGGCTGTGGATAGTTTGTTTGACAACAGTCGCAAGACCACAGCTATCAAGAGCGAAGCCAATCGTCCGCTGAAGTCTCTTAGCGACTCGCTGAAAGGCAAGCAGGGACGCTTCCGTCAGAACTTGCTGGGTAAGCGTGTTGACTTCTCCGCCCGTTCGGTTATTGTGGTAGGCCCTGAGCTGAAGATGCATGAGTGCGGTCTGCCTAAGGAGATGGCTGCTGAGTTGTACAAACCGTTTATTATCCGTAAGCTCATCGAGCGCGGTATAGTTAAGACGGTTAAGTCGGCTAAGAAAATCATCGACCGCCGTGATCCGGTGATCTTCGAGATCCTGGAGCATGTTATGGAGGGACACCCTGTCCTGTTGAACCGTGCTCCGACCCTGCACCGTCATGGTATCTTGGCATTCCAGCCGCGAATGATTGAGGGTAAGGCTATCCAGTTGCACCCACTGTCTTGCGCAGGTTTCAATGCTGACTTCGACGGTGACCAGATGGCTGTGCACCTCCCGTTGAGCAACGAGGCTATTCTTGAGGCACAACTGCTGATGCTGGGCTCGCACAACATCCTTGACCCGGCTAACGGCAATCCTATCACCGTGCCTTCGCAGGACATGATTCTTGGTCTGTATTACATTACCAAGGAGCGTGCCGGTGTCAAAGGTGAAGGACTGACGTTCTATAGTGAAGAGGAGTGTACCATTGCTCTGAACGAGGGTAGAGTGGATATCCACGCCAAAGTGCGCGTACGTATCAAAGAGATGGTTGACGGCCAGTTGACGCAACATATCATCGATACTACTCCGGGTCGTGTGATGGTTAACCGTTACATGCCGAAGGAGATTGGTTTCCAGAACATGGTGCTCAAGAAGAGTGCTGTCAAGAATATCATCTCCAAGGTTATCAAAACCTGCGGTGTAGCCCGTACAGCCAAGTTCCTGGATGATATCAAGGATCTGGGTTACTACATGGCGTTCAAGGGTGGTTTGAGTTTCAACCTCAACGATATTCTTATCCCTGAGGAGCGCGCAGATCTCATCGCCAAAGGTAATGCCGAAGTTGAGGCTATCACCGAGAGTTATAACTTCGGTGAGATGTCTGACGACGAGCGTTACAACAAGGTAGTTGACACCTGGGGACGTATCGACAACGAGGTAACGGATATCCTGATGAAGCACATGCAGGAGGCTGACCAAGGTTTCAACTCCGTATACATGATGATGGATTCGGGTGCTCGTGGTAACAAACAGCAGATTAAACAGTTGGCTGGTATTCGTGGCTTGATGGGTAAACCTCAGAAAGCCGGTTCGACCGACACGCGTACCTCAATCGAGAACCCTGTGCTTGCTAACTTCAAGGAGGGTATGTCGGTGCAGGAGTACTTCATCTCTACCCACGGTGCCCGTAAGGGTCTTGCCGATACCGCATTGAAGACAGCCGACGCCGGTTATCTGACTCGTCGTCTGGTGGACGTATCGCACGATATGATCATCACCGAGGAGGACTGCGGTACATTGCGTGGCCTGGTGGCTCGTGCTATCAAGCAGAATGATACCGTTGTAGCTACGCTCTCGCAGCGTATTCTCGGCCGCGTAAGTGTGCACGACATATTTGATGAGGATGGCGTACTGATTGTTGCTGCCGGCGAAGAGATTCGCGAGGGCGCATGCGATGCTATCGAGCGTGCAGGTATTGAGGAAGTGGAGATTCGTTCCGTCCTCACCTGCGAGGCCAAACATGGTTTGTGCGCTAAGTGCTATGGCCGTAACCTGGCTACGCGACTCATGGTGCAGAAAGGTGAGGCTGTCGGCGTGATTGCCGCACAAGCTATCGGTGAGCCGGGTACACAGTTGACACTGCGTACCTTCCACTCAGGTGGTCTGGCTGGCGGTGCAACTGCTGAGAGTACATATGCGTTGCCGCACGCAGGCGTTGTGGAAATCGAGGATTTACGTACTATCACCACCGAGGCCGGTGACGTGATTGTTGTAAGCCGTCTGAATGAGCTTCAACTCAAGGACGAAAAGACTGGTGTGGTGCTGACTACCTTCAATATTCCTTATGCTTCGAAGCTCTTCATCGAACCTGGTCAGAAGTACGAAAAGGGTACGCTTGTTTGCGAGTGGGATCCGTATAAGGCTTCACTTGTTATTGAGCAGAATGGTACGTTGCGTTATCAGGATGTGATCGAAGGTGTTACTTGCAAGAGTGAGACCGACGAGCAGACCGGTAAGCGTGAGGTAAGCATCACCGATACCAAGGATAAGACCAAGATGCCTACGGCTAACATCGTTGACAAGGAGGGTAATATCATCCGTTCGTACAACTTGCCTGTTAAGGCTGTGCTTGTACACAACGATGGCGAAGAGGTTAAAGTCGGTGATTTGCTGTTCACCAATACTCGTTCGTTCGGCTCTGCAGGTGATATCACCGGTGGTCTGCCCCGTGTTACAGAACTCTTCGAGGCACGTAACCCGGCTAACCCGGCTATTGTGGCTGAGATCGACGGTGAGATTAGCTTCGGCAAGATCAAACGTGGTCAACGTGAACTGACGATCACCTCCAAACTTGGAGAGACTAAGTCTTACCTCATTCCGCTGTCAAAGCAGATTCTCGTACAGGAAGGTGACTACGTACGCGCCGGTGTACCTCTGTCGGACGGAGCTATCACTCCTGAGGACATCCTTTCTATCAAGGGACCGACGGCTGTACAGGATTATATCGTCAATGAGGCACAGAACGTCTATCGTATGCAGGGCGTAGAAATCAACGACAAGCACTTCGAGATTATTGTTCGTCAGATGATGCGTAAGGTGGAGATCATCGATGCCGGTGATACTCGATTCCTGGACAACCAGGTAGTTGACAAGCGCGACTTCATCGAGGAGAACGATCGTATCTGGGGCAAGAAGGTTGTTGAGAATGCCGGTGACAGTGAGGTGCTCCGCGAGGGACAAATCATCACCGCACGCCGTCTGCACGACGAGAACTCAACGCTCCGCCGCAAGGATAAGAAGCTTGTCCAGGTTCGCGACGCCAAGAGTGCTACGGCTAAGCAGATCCTGTTAGGTATCACCCGTGCCGCTTTGGGTACGAAGTCGTTCATCTCGGCTGCCTCCTTCCAGGAGACTACCAAGGTGCTCAACGAGTCAGCTATCCAGGGCAAGGTGGATAACCTTGAGGGTATGAAGGAGAACGTGATTTGCGGTAACCTCATCCCGGCAGGTACAGGTCTGCGCGAGTTCAGCAAGCTGGTAGTACATAACTCTGCCGAGTATGCCGCCATGCAGGCCGCACGTCTGGCGCAGGAATATGAACCGACTACGCCGATGCGTGATCGTGATTTCTAATCTGAATGATTCTATTTAGATAGTTAAAATGCAGGTCTTCATGGCCTGCATTTTAACCAATTACGCTAAGTTATGCAAAATCTTTTCCGCTCATCTATGGTACGCAATGCCGGCAAACTGCTGACGGCTAATGTCGTTGCGCAGGCTATAGGTCTACTGGTCTATCCGGTTCTGACGCGTATGTATGTGCCGGAGGACTTTGCATTGCTTAGTTTGTTTGTAAGTATAGCCGGTGTATTGTCTTTGCTTGCTACTGCCGAGTATCAGTATGCCATCGTGCTCCCTAAGACGGATGAAGATGCAAGTGCCATCACACACGTCTGTCTGTTCTTGCTGGCAGCGATGACGCTTCTGCTGTGCCTGTCTTTGCCTTTCTGCGAATCGATAGGGGCGGCGTTCAAAGCTCCCGGTTTGGCGCGGTTCTGGTGGATGATGCCTCTGGCTGTCTTGAGCTTAGGGGTATGGAATATACTCAATTACTGGTACATACGTCGGTGCGCGTTCATGCGGATTAGCGGTTATCAGATTAGTCAGAGTGTTCTGTCGGCTGCAGGTAAGATTGGCTTAGGCATGTTTGCCATGTGTCCGGGAGGAATGATTGTTGCTACCGTATTTGCACCATTGCTGTCATTGGTGGCGAGTGGCGTTCTGGCATGGAAGAAGCATTTGCGAGTACTGTTGCATCCGCATGTAGCCGATATGCGCAGTATGGCACGCGAGTATACCAATTTCCCTAAGTTCAATCTGCCCCGTTCGCTCGTTAATTCCATCGGTTTGGCTTTGCCTGTATGGCTCCTTACTCCCCGTTTTGGACTGGCTGAAGTAGGGCAGTTGTCGCTGGCAATCACAGCGGCGTTTGTGCCGTTGAGTATTATTGCGCGCGCTTGCTATCAGGTTCTTTACCAACATGTGGCAGTCTTGGTTCGGGAGCAGCGCTCTATCCGCTCGGTGTTATGGAAGTTCAGTATGTGGATGGGTGGGGGAGTGATAGCCGGATTGGCAATCATATACTTTGTCTTACCGCAATTGGTAACATGGCTGTTTGGCGCAGAGTGGTTGGAGGCGGCTGATGTTATCAAGGCTTTGTATCCATACATCGTATTAACGCCCGTTTGCGGAGCTATATGTTTTCTGTCCGATGTGTTTGCCAAGCAGCGGACTGCCATGTGGATGGAAGTCGCCTATGTTGCTGCTACCGCTGCGGCATTGTTGTTGGGAAGTCGTTCCGGCTCGTTTATTACGGCCGTTAGTGCATTTGCATGGGTGCGATTTGCCTATCTCGCAATTCAATTGGTATGGTTCGCCGGTCTGGCGCGAACTTATAATCGTACACTTTCGTAAATTTCTCGGAGTTGCTTGCCTACAGTTTGCGACGTGAAGCGTTGCATGTTTGCCGTATCTGTTGCCGGTTGCCGGTTGGCAAATAGCACGTGTTCTATCTTGTCGGCAAACTGCTCCGGATGGTTCTCTACCTCGTCTTGTTCCACAATGCATGCATCTACCTCTTCTGCTATGCCCACAGGCGTGGAGATAATTGTCACTCCTACCGCTGCTGCTTCCGCCAGTACCACTCCGTAGGTTTCAAACCTACTGCTGAGCACAAATGCGTCCGCCTTATGCATCCACTCCGCCACTTCTTGCGGAGTCAACTCACCCGTCCAAAGCAATAGTTCTTCCGGGAAGTTCAGCGTTTGGGCATACGCGCGTACCTCATCATAATCAATTCCTGTCCCGACCAACACAAGTTGCCAGCCTTGGCGTTTGTCTGCAACAATCTTTGCTGCCCGCAACAGCCCTTTCATATTCTTTGCCCGCTCATCAAAGCAACTCACATGCAGCAGTATCTTCTTATCTGAATTCTGACTTCTGACTCCTGACTTCTGATAAAAGAACTCATCCACTACGTTGTCAATTTTTCCCCATTGCTGTGCTTTTAGTCCGCAATGTTGCATGGCGCGTTGTAGTGGCAAACTGACCGTCAGAACGATGGATGCCTGGCGGCAGACGGATCGTACGAATTGTTGTTTGGTTGCGGGCATCTGCATGAACTGTCCGTTCTCGGGCAGATAGCCGCTCCAGTGCTCGATGATGATATACGGAATATTGTATCGCCGTTTGAGCCACAAAGCAAGTGCTCCTTGTTTTTGTATGACGTTTAGTTGCACTACGTCCGGCAATCCCCATTCGCGTTTCAATTGCCGCCATTGGCGGTGCAAGTCTGCCCAACCTTCCGAGTGAATAACACGCACATCCACACCTTGTGCCTGCACGGCTTCCACGTGCTTTTGCACAAACAATCCCGCCATTGCGTCACGCTCGGACGGATACCACGGTGTCAGATACAGTACTTTCATTGTTACATGTTTCGCTTCACGCGCCAGTCGTTCAGCGAGAGCAATATCGCAAACGATGGTCTGTATAACTTGCTCACGGCTTGGTAACTGACTGATTTCGAACCGAATTGACGGTAGTGGTTGGCTATCCCCTCATTGTCGTTGCCGCCTTCGAAGTCAAACTGCAATCCCTTCTCTTTAGCCAGCCGTATAGCTTCGCCGGCCAGTCGCGCCGAAGCGCCTGTGCCGGCTGCCGAAGGCAGATAGGCCGGGATAAGGTAATACATATACCGCTTGTCCCATACCACATAAGCTGCGGCTACGGTTTTCATGCTGTTGTCCGCCTGTCGTTCGCTTATACGAATGATTGCCGATTGCTCTACACGATGTGTCTTGCGCTCCAGTACCAGCAGAAACTCGCGCGTATAGGTTAGTTTCTTGCCACGCTCTGCCATACATTCCGAGTGAAAACGGTAGAATTCTTCTGACGACATTCCGTAGTCGATCGATAGTGACTCGGCATGTTCAATTTGGCGCTTTTTGTTTTTGGAGAACGCATCTTGGGGCGTTTCTATATTTGTCAGATCATCAATGCGATAGGTCACGCGCTCCTCAATCTTCATGTTTTGTTTTGCCAGCCAATGAGGCATAGGATTGCCGATGGCGAACTTCTGGTAGTAATATGCTATCCGCATCGCGCGCAGTCTGCCGGCTATCAGTTGGGCGAGCCGCTCTTGCATGTCGGGCGAGCCTTGCAGTTCTTGACTCAACCATATACCTCCGTACATGGTCATTTGGGGCATTATGATGAACTTGTACCACAGTCGTTTGCGCAGCAGATACGGCATAGCCGCTACTATCTCATCGTCTGATTGTTGACCGCTGATTTCTGATCGCCTAACCAATATCACATCCCATTCCTTACCGGCGCATACGGCTTCCAACCACCAGGGTTGCATCATTACAGGCATATCTGGCTGCCGTCTGCAGAATGCTTCGTATTGTTCTTTGTTTGTCATTAGAGTAGATAATATTATTGAACAAGAATGGCATCTGCCGTGCACTTGTATCCGTTACGGATAATGTACAATACACCCTTCTCCATTACCTTGATTACCGGTTGTTCGTTGATAGTATTGTCAATCGCAGTACCTTGCTTCAACTCAGCCGTATACGTAGCAGTATATGTTGCTGCACCTGCAACCATTTCTATCTCCGGACTCCATCCGCTGAAGGTGTAAGTATATAACTCGTCATCCTGTTTGGTAGGATCGGCAGGAGCAACAGGCGTTGCGCCGTACTCATATTCCTTCGCCTCGATTGTACTGCCATCTTCATTTGTGAATGTGATCATATATTTATTCACTATGCTGTCAAATACCGCAACATAACTCGTGTCGCTTGTTGCTGCTATAATACCATTACCCCAATTGCGGAACGTGTATGTGTATTGCGCGTCTTTAGAGTGCGTCGGTTGAGTTAATTCCGCCGGATACAATGGCGTACTTCCTTCCAGTACTGTTACTAACGCCAACTGCACCGAATCCCAATTCAAAAACTTTATCGAGTATGTAGGGTCGTCACACTGATAGTGATAGTATTTCGTGTTGTATGATTGTCTTACGCAGTTACTCCATTGGGAGGTGTTTTCGGAGCGTAATGTGCTACCGTCATATACGGATTCAGTATGTGAATAACGGCACCATTGTTCATCGGCTTTTATCCAGGTGTATACGTCTGTGCGATATTGCCGTCCGCTTTGGTCATAACTGTAGTCGTATCGTGTCTGATTCACAAAACTCTGATTAGTGGTGTTATAGGTAAGTTGTAATTGCTGTACTTGTTTGGTGCCTTCATAGACATATACTGTTTTGGACTTGTATATCCAATCCCATGAATTAGCGTCCCATTGATAGGTGATGGAGGCTGTCTGAATGTCGTTGGTATATACCGTTTCTGTTTTCGACTTGCCTTGCCAATCTTTCTTTGCCGTGCTCCAACTATATGTGGCATTTATCAACTGTTTGTTGATATCGTTGTAGGTGCGTTCGGTTCTGCTGTTACCTACCCATGTTTGCTGTGTGTTGTTCCATGTCATCTTCTGCTCAAGGGTCTTGAGATTGGCTGTCATGTCCTTGTAGGTATATATCTGCCGCTGGTTGTTCACCCATTTGCCGGAAGTGAAACTGTACGTGTCGTACTGCAGTGTGTTGCCTGCCTCATCATATTCGTAGGTATATTTGCTTGTGCCTTTCCAGGTGCCGGAAGCGAGTGACCACGTGGCTTTCTCGTCGTAGATCTTTTTTCGCGTCCCATTGATGGTCACATATTCCATCACCCAGCGTGACGAGTCGGTGGATAGCCATTGCCCGTTCGACCATTTGGCACTGACAGTCAGTATCTCTTGATTACTATTATTGTATGTGTGTCGCGTCTGCAGGCTATCCTCCCATGCCTCGTTCTGCCAACGACTGATAGTGGTTTGCGTCACGTATTTTTTTGAGTTATATAAGTTCTCTGTTTTCTCTTCATTTCTCCATGTGTCACCTTGTCGCAACATATAAACTTGTGTGGCAATCTTGTTGGTGTAGGCGTATGTGTAATTATATTGTGATACTTCCTGCCATGCCTCTGTGTCTGTATCCCATATCCAAGCTGTCTGGGTTAGTTTTGCTGTGCCTTCAAAGGTCGCAGTGGTGCGTGATACACCAATCCATTGGTTACCTGATTTTTTGTATGTCGCATTGTCTATGGTGTTCGCACCTTCGTATTTGCGTATGATTTTGGTGTCTTCTATCCATCCGTCAAGCCACGTGTAGGTCAGTTGCTCTGTTATCTGACCTTGCGCGTTGTATGTGCTCATGGTTTTGTGGTCGCCAATCCAATTGCCATCAATCCAAGAGGTATATACTTCCTGGTCTACAATGTTCTTTCCTTCGTATACCCAAACCTTTTTCTCTCTGCCAACCCACAAACTATTCTCTTTCTCCCAATAGTATGTGGCAGAAGGGTTACCGTCTGTGAACTCGTACTCCCACTTGTCTTTCTCTGTCCAGTCATTGGTGTTGTCGTCCCAGATGTAATACATAGAAAGGATTGTATGCCCGCTATTGTCGTATTCGTAGTGATAATAGGTGCTTCCTTTCCATGCCCCGGATGCTGTAACGCCTGTATAAAGTTTGGAGTCCGTCTCTTTGCCGTTAGAATTATATGTAGTTTCTTTGCATACCTTTCCCCTCCAGTCGTTGGTAGCAGCGCTCCATGTATAGGTGGCGTTAAATATTTCGCGCATTGATGCATCGTAGGACTTCAAGGTCTTTGATACGCCTTGCCTCTTGCCCTTAACCCACTTCCAGGTAGCTGAACCTGCATCCTTGCCGTCCTGATAAAAGTACTCCACCAATTCGATGTTGTTTCCTATCGAGTCTTTGGTCACTACGCTATCTGTCGCGCATGTCGCAGATGTCGCTTTCCGTATCGGGGACTCTTGCCAAGATGAGGGACGTGGATGGATGTGAACAATGATCGTGTCATGACAATAGACTAAAGTGTCATAGAGCTCATTCACTGCTGTTTCCTCGTCATGGGGGTGGGTTATTGTGTCAACCTCAATATACGACTCGTCTGTCACCAACTCGTTGCCTTTGACGATCATACACATGATTGTTAATGGAAGCAGTAAGAACCTTTTCATAATCAGTGAGTGTCTGTTAAAAAAATGAATGTGAATGCAAAGATATGTTTTTTTTTTGATATTTCCAATTTTTTCTATAAAATTTGCACTCTTTAACAAGAAAAAAATGATTTTGTATAATTTTGGGTAATTGTTGGTAACTTATACTTGCTGCTACCGACATATAAATTCGTTTTTTATGTTAAAATGGAAAGACATTATAGTAAGGTGTGTTTTGTTGTTGATTGTAATGTGTTGTTTACAAAGTGTAATTTTGTGCATTAAAACAAGTGCTCTTTTTTATAAAAACGTTGCGCGAACCCAAAAAATGTCGTAATTTTGTGAGTCAATACATAAAAGTTAGACATTTGAATTGTGTGCCTTTGTTGGGCGTTGCCGCGAGTGTGGTTGTGCCGTCTTGAAGACAACTGGCGAATAAAGGTGCTGACAATGATAAATAAGGGAAATCTAGCGGAAATAAATAGAAACGAATAACAAATAAAAAATCAAAAATTATGAAAAAACTATTTCTTGTCCCGTTAATGGCACTCATGACTTGCGTTAGTGTCTATGCGATGGAAGTAAATAATCTCGCTGACTTGCAGTCTGCCCTTTCAACGGGTGGAGAGATTACCTTGACTGCCAACATTACGACGGAAGCTACATTGAATGTTAGCGAAGCTAACACGACACTTATCGGAAATGGCTTCGCTATCAAGAGTACTGATCAGTACGTACTCCAAATATCTGCAAACAATGTGTCTGTCAAGAACATTGTTCTTTATGCAGCGAAGAGCAAAGCCGGTCGTGGTATTTTGGTGAATGACGATACGGATGATGTCACAATATCATTGGACAATGTTACGATTAACGCTACTGAGCGTGGTATGGATGTGTGGTATTCTAACAACGTGACGCTGAATATATCAAATTCAACCATTCAACTTGTTCCCAATGGCGGCTTATCACAAAATGAAGAGACCGGTATGCCTGCCACTGACAATTATGACAAGGTAACCACATCAGTAAATAATAATTATTCACGTGGTATTAACATTGGTAACTTGACCAATTCAGCCATAGTGATAACAAACACAACCGTTCAAGGATTCTTCTATGATATTAATAATATTGGTGGCACAATGCTTGGAACGAAAGTGACCGCTACAGAGTGCACTTTCAAAGGACGTGCTGCATACAATATTTGGGGAGATGGAGGCGAATATATTTGTAGTGATTGTAATATTATTGGCATCAACAATTTTACAGGACGTTCTGAAGGCTTTGCTTGCTTTGTTTTGAACGGATATGCGACAGGCGGTTCTGTGCAAAGTTCGAATAACACATTGACCATAAATGGCGGAACAAATGTTGGAGTTTCTTTTGATTCAAATGGCGCGGCTAACCCATCAGCTAACCAGTATCTCGTCCGCAATGATGGCGTGAACAATACTGTCATCATCAACAATACATCATATAGTTGTCCTAATGATTTAGGTAATGATAAGGGTGGTATTGTGGGGGCGATAGTTCCAACAAATACTGTTGAAGTAAATGGTGGTTCGTATGATTGTCCGAATATTGTAGGCACTACATATTCTGACGGCGAGGGTAATACCGGTACTATTACTATCACTGGTGGTGAGTTTAATGTTAACACTGTTGCCCCGAATATGACTGATGGCAATGTCTATTCTACTGTCGAAATTGAGGGCGGTACATTCCAGATTACCACAACTGACCCCGAGACCGGCGCTGAGGTAGTGGTAGATATTGCCGACCTCGTTGACCCGAATAATGCTAAGAACACGCTTCTGGGCAAAACTTCCGAGACAATCGAGAACCAAGACGGTACAGTATCTGTCGTTCCGCAAGGTACAGGAGACGCTACAGAGAAAGTTGACCCTGCTATAAAAACCAACCTTGTATGGGGTACGGATGTGACAATGACGGCGCAGAACGTAGTTGTACAACCGACGCAGACACTGACCCTCAACAGCGGTACAGCGAACGCTTACCGTCTGGATATGGGACAGAATGCTACCGTCATCGTTAAGTCAGGCTCAACCCTTAATATCGGCGAAGGTGGCGTGGCACTGAACAACAATGGCGCCAACGATCCGCAAATCATCGTTGAGCATGGTGCTACGCTCGTGCTGAACGGACTGATGTACGGCTCTGTTCCCGAGAACCTGATCATCAAAGCCAGTGCTGCCAGCTATGGTCAGTTGCTGGTTAATCCTAACGTACAAGCACACGGCGACAACCACCCGAACGGAACGTTTGAGTTCGTGACAAGATCGTTCTATCAGGATGACGCCCACTATCAGTACGAGCGCTTCGGTATACCGACTTATACAACTGTTGAGTCTGTTGAGTGCGATGCTGATGGATTGTACACAGGTATATTTGTATACGAAAATGAAGATTGGCAAGATCTTGGCTACCTTGTTAAGGGCACTCCGTTTGCAAACACTTCGCGTCTGAACACTCCGTTCGCTACTTGCAACTTGATTGCTTATAATTACTCTGGTTCTCCATCAAGCGCGACTTATAGTTTCAAAGGAGGCTTGACAGGAAATAGTAATGCTTCGTTGAATTGTAATCTTGACTGGAACCCATTTGCCAATAGTTATACTGCTGATGTTGATGCAGCTCTGTTCCTAAGCGGTTTAGGAAGTGATGCGAATGTGACCAAAGCAATCTATATCGCCGTTCCGCAAGGGCAAGGTCAGTATCGTTGGGATGGTTATGACCCCGAACTTGTAACAGAATACTTGGCAGACAATGGCAAGAAACTGGTTGTTCGTCCGATGCAGGCCTTTATCCTACGTAATAAGCACATGGCTGAGATTAAAACAATCAATTATCAGAACGCTGTTTGGAATCCCGGAACATCTGCCGGTGCACCTGCACGTGTTTCGTCTGTTTCGGATAATACCGCAAGAGTTCGTATCATGATTGACAACGGTCAGGGATTGAGCGACTACCTCAATTTAACGGAAAGCGCAACCTATGTAAGCAAGGTTGACAAGTACATGAATGATGATGTTAATATCTATGCTCATGATGCAGATGATCTGCTGACCATCTTGTCTGCCGAAGATATTCAAGATACATACGTAGGTTTCTCAACCGTACAGGGTGGTAACTTCACAATCAGTTTCCCGAAAGCAACAGGACGTGCATTCACACTTGTTGATTTGGAGACCGGCGCCGAGGTAGATGCTGAGCAAGGTAATACTTACTCGTTCAGCGCAGCACCGAACACCAATGCCGACTATCGTTTCAAACTTGTGGAGAGCAAGAAAGTGATGACAGGTGCTGAGGACATCCGTGCCGAGAATGCTGCCAAGGGTATCTACACCATCATGGGACAGTATCTTGGCGAGATGAATATCTGGAGCTCGCTGCCTGCAGGCGTTTATGTAGTGGATGGTGAGAAACGAGTAAAATAATCAATTGATGCCATGCATCTGTACAATCAGGTGCATGGTATCGGAATCAATATAATTAGAAATTCGACAATGAAAAAAGCGTATTTGCAACCCAATGTTGATATAGCCGCTCAAATAAGTGTTTACAGAGTGGTATGTGCGACAGTCGTTCCCGGTAGTGGAAACAATAGTGGTTCAGACCCGCGCCCAACTCCTCCTTAAGTTGGATGCTATCAGATTAGAATGCTTATTTTGAATATAGTTATCTGATTAATACCAATCATCATGAAGAAAATTATGGTAACGCTGCTCATCGTAGCAGCCGCAATCAATGCAATGGCTGTTGATTACACAGCCAAGGCAAAAGTGACTCTTACTGCTGAGTCAGGTTTTAATAGCGAATTGACGCTTTCCGAGGCTGCTGAATATGGTACCTTGGGCGGACTGGAGATGTACATGCTTGACCGCAAGGTAGCATTGTATGCTTTGGATGGCACAACTAAACTGCAAGTTGCACGTGCTGCCGACCTGCGTAATGTGGCACTTGGTTTGCTTACTGATGCTTCCACAAATTATACACTTACAGTTGCATCTGTAGCCGGTACAGAGACTCTGTACATCCACGACAATGTAGCAGGTCTGGATTATGCGCTTACAGAAGGTGCTTCGTATAACTTTACGGCTACTGCAAGCACTACCGATGAGACACGATTCTACCTCAAGAAGGCTTCAAGTGGTGAACTGAACGTTTGCTTCATCGACAACAAGTTGCAGATCAACGACAATCCGTACGATGAACCCATCGTTATCAAGGACGCCAATGGTGATGAGATCACCGGTTCGCCGTTTGCTGCAAACACACTTCTTGTCGATATGACAACTATCGGTGCTGCCGGTGACCGCTTTACCGTTGAGTTCGCCGGTGGTGCACGTAAGTTCATCATTGTAAAGCAATAATCGCTTGCATTCACACCCTATAGGGCATTACGCCACGCGGCTAACCGCTTGTGCTTAAATGCCTTAGCAAGGTGTATAACAATCCAACAATCCCAAGGACTGCTACGGTAGCCCTTGGGATTGTCGGTATAAGTAGCGATGGGAAAATGCACCCAAAACGTGAGCAAAATACTAAGCCTGACTATCAAATTCAAGAAAGATACTTAAATTTTATTCAAATCGAATAATTTGATTTGCATAATTCAAATAAAAGTGTTATCTTTGCAGACACGTAGAATAATTTAGTATGCGATTATGGCAAAGGTAACAAATCCGTTTATTGTACGGGGAGCAATCCCGCCGGCATATTTCTGCGACAGAGAGGCAGAAACCGAGAAATTAGTACGCAGCTTGACAAACGGCAATAATGTAGTACTAATTGCTTCGCGCCGTATAGGCAAATCCAGGCTTATTGATCACTGCTTTGAGCAGCCGGCAATCGGGGATGGATATTACACGGTGTTTGTAGATATCCTGCAAACGGCAAATATGCAGGAGTTTACTTATGAATTAGGCAAGGCTGTGTTTGAGGCTTTGAGCCCCGTGAGTAGCCGCATGGCTAAACTGTTTATCCAGACCGTGCGTTCCCTACACGGCGAATTTGGCATCGATCCTATAACCGGACACCCGAAGTTCAGTTTTTCTCTCGGTCATATAGAGAACCCGATCTATACGCTTGAGGAGATATTTCGATTTGTAGAGCAGGCTGACAAGCCATGCATAATAGCTATTGACGAGTTCCAACGCATAGCTTTCTATCCGGAGAAGAATGTCGAAGCGGTGCTTCGCACCTATATCCAGCGACTGAATAACTGCGGCTTTGTGTTCGCCGGCTCAGAACGACATTTGTTAGGGCAAATGTTTCAAGATAGCAATCGCCCGTTCTATTCCAGTGCCGGTATCATTGCCTTGGAGAGAATCGACAAAACCAAATATGCCGCATTCGCCATTGAGCATTTCGCTGAGTTCGGCAAGCGGATTGATGCCGATAGTGTTAACCGTGTTTATGACTTGTTCGCCGGTAATACGTTTGCCATGCAAAAGACGATGAATGTCGCCTTCTCACTCACGGCAGCAAAGGCTGAATGTACGTTGGATGTAGTCCGCGAGGCTATTGACGAGATTCTTGAGGACAATACCTACGACTATCGTACACGTTTGATGACAATGAGCACCCCGCAGAAGGAAGTGCTGTATGCCATTGGTAAGCGAGGGGTTGCTACGCAGATCACCGGAGCGGAATTTGTGAATCATAACCGTCTGGGCTCTGCCAGTTCCGTACAATCAGCTATGCGCAAACTGTTAGCTGACGGCTGGGTGGCAGAGACTGTCGGTGAAGAAGGCAAGAAGAGTTATCAACTCACCGACTTGTTCCTCGCGCTTTGGATACAGCAGCGCTACGGAGTAGGGTATCATCTGTAAGTAGCACATTGCTGACCTGCAAAAATAGAGGGCGTGCATTTTGCACGCCCTCTTGTTGTCCGCCAAACTTGGCGGATGGTTTGGCCTATTAGGCTGAAATACTTCTTAGCCTATTTGGCACGATTACTTCAGCTCGGCGAGGTACTTGATTGTACGAACCATCTGGCTGGTGTAGCTGTTCTCGTTGTCGTACCAGCTAACAACCTGTACCTGATAGGTATCGTCGTCGATCTTGGCAACCATGGTCTGCGTTGCGTCGAACAGCGAACCGAACTTCATGCCGATAACGTCGCTCGAAACGATCTCGTCCTCGGTGTAACCGAAGCTCTCGGTCTGAGCAGCCTTCATGGCAGCGTTGATGCCCTCTTTGGTGATGTCTTTACCCTTAACAACTGCAACCAGGATAGTGGTTGAGCCGGTAGGAGTCGGAACGCGCTGTGCAGAACCGATCAGCTTGCCGTTGAGTTCAGGGATAACCAGACCGATAGCCTTGGCAGCACCGGTGCTGTTAGGAACGATGTTCTGAGCACCTGCGCGACTACGACGGAGATCGCCCTTACGCTGCGGACCGTCCAGAATCATCTGGTCGCCGGTGTAAGCGTGGATGGTTGACATGATACCGCTCTGGATAGGAGCGTACTTGTGCAGAGCTGCAGCCATAGGAGCCAAGCAGTTCGTGGTGCACGAAGCAGCCGAGATAACCGTATCAGCCGGAGTCAGAGTCTTGTGGTTAACGTTGTAAACGATAGTCGGCAGATCGTTGCCTGCAGGAGCAGAGATAACAACCTTCTTAGCGCCGGCCTGGATATGAGCCTCAGCTTTAGCCTTGCTGGTATAGAAGCCTGTGCACTCGAGAACTACGTCGATACCGAGTTCGCCCCAAGGCAGCTCAGCTGCGTTCGGCTTAGCGTAGATAGTGATCTCCTTGCCGTCAACGGTGATCGAGCCGGGAGTAACAACAGTCTTGCCGTCCTCAGCAAGAACAGCGTCCTTGTAAGCTACAGTGTGCTTACCCTCACCGAACTTGCCGGCGAAACCGCCCTGAGCGGTATCGTACTTCAGCAGGTGAGCCAACATCTTCGGGCTGGTCAAGTCGTTGATAGCGACAACCTCATAACCCTCAGCCTCAAACATCTGACGGAAAGCCAGACGACCAATACGGCCAAAGCCGTTAATTGCTACTTTTGTCATAATTGTGTGTTAGTTTGTTTTGGTTTTTATTGTTGTTGTTTTTATTGTCGTAATTTCTGCTAGGCTGCTAGGCGACTAGACTGCTAGGCTACTAGACTACTAGACTACTAGATTTCTAGACTACTAGACAACTAGACTGCTAGTTTTTCGCGTGGGCATGTGAGCCTTGCGGGAACAGCAGGCTGCATTTGCGGGACAAAGTTACGAAAAAAAAATGATATTTGCAAGAACTCGTGCAAAAAAATATGCATTTTTTTATGTGTATTTGCTAAAATTATGCTTTGCAAGTACTTTTGGGTAGGTGTTACGTGAGTTTCTAATCAGTCCTTGAGCATAAACTTGGGCATAACTTCAGCGAACTTTTGTGCGGCTTCATCTACCGAGCCAAAGAACTCGCCACCGGAAGCGTTCATATGTCCTCCGCCGCGGAAAACTTCGCGCGCGAGCAAATTAACAGGCCTGTTGCCTTGACTTCGGAAGGATATCTTGGCCTTAACTTTGGCTGTGCCGGCTTCCGGCATCTGGTGAGGCGGAATCTTGTCTTCGCGCATAAATACGGAATAATAGATATCCTTGATCTGTAGCGGCATGTTCACTATTCCCTCCATATCTCCCGACTTGGCTTGGAAGCGGTACATCTCGCGGCGGTTGAGTGTGATGAGTGCCGTGTGGTACTCGGGGAAAAGTTTCATCTTGTGATACAGGCAGTAGCCAATCAATCTCATCCGGTCAGCCGAATAGGCGTTGAACACGCGGTCGTAGATGGCATCTTTGTTGATTCCCGTGGTCAGCAGCATAGCTACGATGGAGTACATCTCCGGTTCGCAAGAGTTGTAGGAGAAGTTGCCTGTGTCGGTCATCATACCCGTATAGATGCACGTGGCGAAATCCGGCGTGAGAACAGCATCAAACGGGACGGAAATTCTACTGTCATGTACCGTTATGCTCTCGATATGCTCTCGGGTATTGTCCAGGATTGTCTCGGAGTACTCTCGGTGTTGGTTCGGTGTCCCCCCTACTTTGGCTCGACTCAACTCCGCGAATTGATATGCCAGACGAAAAACCAGTTCGGATGCCGAAGCGATATCGTGATAAGCAATCTGCTCGGGATGTTCGCTGCAAACGGATGACAGATGATGGTCGATGATCAGCAGGTCGGCTTTGCCGGCGAGATTTCCGTTATTCTTGCAGTTCTCGTAATCGCTAAATCGTTCGGCCAGGGTGTCAGAGAGTGCAGCTACGCGGTTGGGTTCCGCCAGATCGGTACAAATAACCAGATCGGCTTCGCGAATCGCGTCAACGGCAGCTTCCGGCTGTTGCTCGTACTGAATGATGGATTCAGCGCCCGGCATCCACGCCAGGAAGTCGGGAAACGATGTTGGCACGATGTTTGTAACTTGTTTTTTACCGATAGCATGCAGCCAGTGGCGCATAGCCAGACTGCTGCCCATCGCATCGCCGTCAGGATTCTGATGCGTGATGATGGCTATGGATTGTGCATCATAGATGCAACGCATGGCGTGCTCGAGCTGAAGCGGGGTAATCTTGTCGGAAATGCTCGTGTAACTCATAAAAAAGTGCCGTATTGTTAAAAAGTTGCTACAAAGATACAATTTTTTTTGCAAATATCAAAATTTTTTTGTAACTTTGTGGCGGTTTATGTGCGCTTGACTGAAAGTTTAGCGTTTGGAGTTTAGAGTTTAAGGCTATTGAGCGTTAACGGAAGCAGTCAAGGAGTGAAGTGCAAATAAGTTAAAACAACATACAATGAAAAAGACTTTACTAACATTCGTATTGGCGTTGAGCGTGTTGTGCGTTCGCGCGCAAGAGGACAAAGTGCTGATGACCATCGACGGTAAGCCGGTGATGTTGTCGGAGTTCAAGTACATCTATGAGAAAAACAGTCAGGAGGCCGCCGGCAGCCAGAAGTCGCTGGAGGAGTATCTGGATCTGTTCGTTAACTTCAAGTTGAAAGTGACCGAGGCCGAGCATCGCGGTATAGATACGACGGCTGCGTTTATCAAAGAACTGAAGGGTTATCGTGCACAGGCTACTCCCAAATATTTGACCGACAACGATGCTATGGAAGCTCTGATGCTCCGTACGTACGAGTGGCAGAAAGTTGACCGCCGTGTAGCACATATAGCCATCGAGTGCCCGATGAGTGCCGATTCGGCAACGGTTGCGCAGGCGCTGGCTCGTATTAACGACGCCCGCGAGCGCGTGACGACCGGCAAAAAAATCATAAAAGGCAAAGGTAAGAAAGCCCGTACAGCGTATGCTCCGAAGGAGGATTTTATGGCAGTGGCATCGGAAGTATCGACCGATCCGAGCGTAAAAGAATCACATGGTGAGCTGGGTTGGATCAGTCCGTTCCGTTTCGTTTATCCGTTCGAGAAAGCCGTATATACCACTGCTGTCGGCGAGGTGACGGAAGTGTTCCGCAGCCCTTATGGCTTCCATATCGCTTTGGTGGAAGAGGAGCGTGCGCATGAGGAAGTACAGGCTTCTCATATCATGAAGACCGTACCGCGCGGCGACAGCTTGGCAGCCGTTCGCGCCAAAGTTCAGATCGATTCCATCTATCAGTTGGCAATCCAGCCGGATGCCAAGTTCGACGAACTGGCACGTGAGTTGTCGGACGACAAAGGTTCGGCTATGCGCGGCGGCAGTCTGGGTTGGTTCGGCCATGGCTCGATGGTAAAGCCGTTTGAGGACGCCGTGTTCGGCATACAGAACATCGGTGAGATAACCAAGCCGTTTGAGTCACGCTTCGGCTGGCATATAGCCAAGTTGGACGGTAAACGCGGCACACTGCCTTATGATGAGGTGAAAGAAGATATTCGTAAGCGCGTGCAGCGCGACGAGCGCTCGAATGAGGTGAAGGACAGCTTTATCGCCAAGACCCGTGCCGAGTACAAGCTGCCGGCTGAGATGAGCGATGCCGAGGTGATGGCTTATGCCGATGAGCACCTAGAAGCCAAGTATCCCGAACTGGCACGACTGGTGAAGGAGTATCACGACGGTATATTGCTGTTCGACGTATCGCTGGAGGAGGTTTGGGATAAGGCTGCCAAAGATACAGCCGGTCTGGAAGCATTCTTCGCACAGAACAAGAGCCAGTATGTGTGGGATCAACCGCGATTCAAGGGAATAGTAGTATATTGCAAGGACAAAAATACCCTGAAGTCCGCCCAACGTATTATCAAGCAGGCTCAACCGGATTCCGTAGCCAGTTACCTGAAGCGCCTGAATACCGATAGCGTGAAGTACATGCGTATGGAACAAGGATTGTGGCTGCCTGAGAAGAATGCCGCTATCGACAAGTATGGCTTCAAGAACAAGAAGACGGAGTTTGTGCCTGATTCGAAGTATCCGTATGTGTTCGTGAGCGGTAAGGTGCTTAAGGGCGCTGAGGTTTATACTGACGACCGCAACCGCGTGACGAGCGATTATCAGGAGTATCTGGATGCCAAGTGGATTGAGGCGCTGAAAGCCAAATACCCCGTCGTTATATATCGCGAGGTTTTGAAGTAAGGTTAGGGCTTCTTTTGGCGCAAGAGAAAACGTAAGTTCGCTCAAAGCAAACTCCGAACTCGGGGATATAGTATACTTGTGGTGCGAGTATCCGTTCCCGGGAAAATGTAATATAATGCAAAAAAGTATCGGATACACAATAGGCGTGAGCTGTATGTTGCTACTGGGTGTAGCAGCATACTTGTATCCGTTGCGCTGGGATCTAACTGCCGACAAACGTTACAGCTTAGGCGAGTCAACCCGCACTCTGCTACGCGGATTGGATGAGCCGGTAGAAGTTGAGTTGTTGCTGGACGGCGACCTGAATAGCGGTTTTCGCAGGTTACGCCGTGCTACGGTGGAACTGATGGATGAGATGAACCGCTATGGTCGTGTGCGTATGGCGGCTGCTGGCGAAAACAGTACTGAAGGTTTGCAGCCGACGGTTATTCATGAGCGTGAACAGAACGGAAAAACTGTGCAGACGACGGTCTTTCCGTACGCGCGCGTCCGCTACCGCGGTAGGCAGACCGTAGTTGCTCTGCTGAAGAACAACCGTGCTCTGACCGGCGAGCAGAACCTGAACAAGAGCATTGAGAATCTGGAGTATGTGTTTGCTGAGGCTATATACAGCATCAGTCGTGACACGATAGCGCGAATAGCGTTTCTGGAGGGACACGGTGAGTTCGATGAGGCGGATGTGTATGACGTGAGCCGGCAATTGAGCAGATACTTTGATGTGGATCGCGGTTCGCTGAGCGACGATGTTCAGGCGCTTAGGCCTTACAAGGTCGTCATCGTAGCCGCTCCGCAAACGCCGCTTAGCGAACAGGATAAATATATCCTGGATCAGTACATTATGCATGGCGGCCGTGTGTTATGGGCATTGGATGGCGTGCGACTGTCGGAGCAGATGTTGTCTGACGGCGGTCTGACACCGGTTATCCCGCTCGAGTTGAACCTGACGGATATGTTGTTCCGCTACGGCGTACGTATCAATCCTGTGCTGGTGCAGGATTTGCAATGTCTGACGGTGCCTGTGGATGTGTCGGGCGAAGCCGGGCAAGCGCAGTATCAGCCTATGCCCTGGACATATGCTCCGTTGCTGCTGACTGCTGTCAGCTCGCCCGTAACAAAGGATGTGATGCAGGTGAGTAGCGTTTTTGCATCAACGATAGATACGGTGGGCGGTTCCGGTGCTATACAGAAAGAAATACTGCTGGCCACCTCCACCGCCTCACGCCAGACGCATGCACCGGCTGAGATTGACTTGAGCAAGATACAGGTCGACCCGCAGTATTTTGTATCGGCATACTTGCCGGTAGCTGTCAGGCTGGAGGGAGAATTTCCGTCGGTATTCACCCATCGGATGGTTCCCGAAGGATTGACGGACAACGCCAAACTGGACAAGTCTGTCAGAACCCGCCAGTTGCTAGTGGCATCGGGCAGCGTGCTGCGGAACCATTGGCAGCAAGGCCAACCCTTACCTGTCGGCTATGACCGGTACACCGGCGTACAGTTCGGAAACAGAGATTTTGTGGTCAATGCCGTGCTGGATTTGGCTGATGACAATGGGTTGATTGACTTGAGAGAGAAAACGATAGCCCTCCGGCTGCTGAATGACCGCCGCGCTCACCAGAGCAGGGTGGCAATTCAGACTGTAAGCGTAGCAACTCCTCTGTTGCTGATAGGGCTATTGGCTGTTATGGTTGGATTAATTAGAAGGAAAAGATATATTCTGCGATGAAACGGATATTGCTATATGGTTTGCTGCTTGTGGCTTTAGGTATGCAAGCGCAGGAATTGTTGCCGTGGCCGACTGATACGATTGACGGGAAAGTGTACTACAAGTACACGGTAGAAAAGAGTATCGGTTTGTACCGGATCAGTAAGAACTTCGGCGTGTCGCAAGAGGCCATCTTGCAGGCAAACCCCGATTTGCGTACGCGTGGGTTGCGCTACGAAGAGGTGATACTTATTCCTACCGACCTGCCTGCTACTCCTAAAACGGCTGAACCTCAGAAACCCGCTACCAAATCGGCTCGCGCAGAGGTGCTGACCAAGCGTGTGGAACGTATCGAAAAGCCGCTGCAGGTAGAAGAGACCACGCAGAAGACGGCAATGGCACAGCCGGCTGAGGAGCCTCTGCTGCCCGAACAGCGTGACACGCTTGGCGTAGACAGTTTGCCAATACTTGAACCGCAGGACTCAATTGCAGCCATTGTTTATACAGATACCATACGATTGGCATTCATGTTGCCGCTACAAGCCAATCTGGCACAGCGCAACCCCACGATTGACCGGTTCTACGACTTCTACGCCGGAGCATTGCTGGCGCTTAAACATCATGAAGCCGAGTATGAGGATAGTATCGGGCAGAAACACAATACATATTTCGAGATAAAAACCTACGATGTAGGTAAGTATGGCGATGCAGTCAACCAGTTGGCAGACTCCGGCGCCTTGGCAAATATCGACGCGTTTATCGGGCCGGCTTATCAGAAGTCTGTTGAGATTCTGGCTACCTATGCCCAAGAGCATCACAAACCTGTGATGGTTCCGTTCCTGCAATCGGTGCCAAACGTGAAAACCAACCCCTACTTGCTGAAGTTTAATGCATCGGAAGAGATAAAGACTCACGCATTGATGGAGTATCTGGATTCGTTGCGTGAGAGTACCAATATCGTGCTGGTGGATGCTTATGCCAACAAGATGGATTATCCTCAGGATATTCGTATTCTGCGTGACAGCATTAAAGCGCGTCAGTTGTCCGTGACCCATACAACCATCCGGCAGATTTTATCGGACTCCGTTAGTCTGGCTCTGAAGGACAGTGTGGAGAATATCCTGTTGTTCCACTCTGACCGGTATTCAAACGTGCAACTGCTGATGCCGTACCTGTTGTCGGGTAAGCGCGGCAAACAGCTGACTGTCCTCAGTCAGTATGTATGGCAGAACGAACATATCCTGTTGCCGCAGATTTTCACGAGTGTGTTCGGCACACCCGAAGGCGAGATGTTCACACGCTATGAGCAGGATTATGCGCAGTACTTCGGTCATAAATTATCGTCAACCCAACCTCGGTATGACCTGCTTGGTTATGACCTGACGCGATATATGCTCCTGGCATTGCGCGGTGGCACATTCAGGGCAATGGATATGACATACGAAGGCGTTCAGTCGTCGATCCGGTTTGTAAAGATAGATAATGGCGGTTACGAAAATACACATATTGTCATCCAGAGGCGTTAGGCTGGTAGTGCTGTTGCTGCTTGTGGCAGCGCAAGTGTCGGCTCAGCCCCGTTTGGATGAGCCGGAGATTTTCCTTGGCGCATATGGCGGTGCTACAGCATCAACGGTATTTTTCCAACCGTCTGTGCCCGGTATGGATGATCTGCTGAAATCTCCGATAGGGTGGAATGCAGGATTGGTGTTCCGCTATGGGGGACATAAGGTCTGTGCATTCCAGATGGAAGCCGGTTACGTGCAACGCGGGTGGCGAGAGTATTCGGCCAAGAACGGATATGATTATTACCGAAAATTGCATTACGTGCAAGTGCCCATGTTGGCTCACATCCATTTCGGCGGTGAGCATGCTCAGGGTTTCTTCAACCTGGGGCCGGAGATAGCCTATTGCATTATGTCGCAAGAGTCGGGTACTAAGCAGACCACCTCCACTTATCAGTACCGAGCTATCGACCATCCGTTTGACTGGGGTGTGGCCGGCGGTGTAGGTTTCTATGGGATGCATCGCAAGGCCGGCGTGTTTCAACTCGAGGTGCGGGTGCATTACAGCTTCGGCAGTTTGTACAACAACTCGCGAGCAGAACATTTTGCCGCATCTAATATGCTGACTGCCAGTGTGAATTTTGCCTATATGTGGCAAATTAAGTAGTTCGCAGTAGGGTTTGGAGCATTTGGGGTGAGATATATGACGAAAATAGTAAGTAGAAACCCGTTGGCGGAATTAAAGTAGCGCATGTTTAATTTGCCCAATCGGTTTGTT
>SAMEA3663077__coassemble_53_pt1 | contig 56004 bp, 45 predicted proteins | sample SAMEA3663077__metabat2_high_PE_010 | metagenome-assembled genome bin SAMEA3663077 (sample SAMEA3663077) | pig gut metagenome | biome: pig gut; feature: pig-associated habitat; material: faeces | place: France | collected 2012
AAAAATCGGAATCTACAGTCGCATGTTGCGACTTAGCAGCATCGCTTATCCGTCTGCCGGTGAGCGAGCTCCCCGCAGCCTGCCAAGCAACGCTACCTGTCAGTAACGATATATCGCTACTGACAGATACCTTACCTAAAATACGATGTCTGCGACATCTGCAAAAATACGTTCGCTATGCTCACTCCGAAAATCTATGCAGCTGAGAGGTCTTAAGTCAACAATTATCATCAATTATCCAAAATTGCGAATGAGTATTTTTATGTAACCAAAAACGCGCAGCCTTGTCGCCTCGGCTTAGCCGGTCGCCATGCGTGAGTCGCCGCTGAATGGCCCGAATGAGCAAGCTCAACGCTCCATTCCGCGCCACCTCTCTTGTCAGTCCCAAACGACTGACCGGCTGCTTACAAAAAAACGTTTCGCTGCACTACACTTACAAAAAAACGTTCCGCTACGCTACACTTTCAAAAATAAAATTTCACTCGTATGTCACACGGTCTATTTTTTCTGAGAAAACTCTTGCAAATTTGAAAAAAATGTAGTAACTTTGCAGTCGCGAAGTTTTTCACAACCACCAACCACCAAACAGCTCAATAACATGAAAAATTTTCTAACCATCGTTGCATCCGTACTGCTGTCGGTTTTGGCAGTATGGTTTCTGCTGCCGGAGATGCAGAAGTACTATGCACAAAAAGGTGCGCCGGCAGTAACAGTTACCCAACAACCTGCGCCCGAGCAACCGGCACAAACAAGCGACACCCAAAAGAAATCGTCAACAACCAAGACCGCGCAAAAAACCAAACAGCAAACCGCCAGGCCGAAAAACAATAACCAAAACGCCCTGACGGTAAAATCTGTCAGTTTGAGTAGTATTTATACCCGTTATTCGTTGCAGAATAACACTAACCAGACCATTAGCAGTGTGATGGTTCGCATCATTTTCTATAACAAAAACGGAGAACAGATACACTACGAAGATGAGAACGCGTATGGCGATATAGCACCCGGCTTGACGAAATCTTTTGATGACATCAGGCCCAGCGAAGCGGAAGGCGCCACCAGAGCTACCGTGCAAGTGCTAAGTTACAAATACAAATAACCAATATGAAAGACTAATTATTCTCCTCGCTGCGGCTGGGATGGCTGTAAGCATGATGGCAGAGAACGAGATGAGCATCCTTGAGCCCTTGTAGAGATCATGCTATTGCTTGTGGTCGTACTACCGACATGGGCTGTGTACAAATTTGTAAAAGAATAAAACGAAAAGACCCGGTAAAAAGACGAGTGTGCCTGCTCGGGATAGAGTGGGAGAGAGAACACTAATTTTGCAAATTTTGACGTTATCTATTGCATATGTCATTTATTTTTTGTACCTTCGAGGACACCGACATTGCCTGCGGCAATCCCACCTCACTCGCGTTCGGCAGATAGGCGCTACTGATGCCGCTCGGCGGTATGGGGCGCACTATCGCCTCCGCTTCCCCCATGCGAAACGCTATGCTGGTTTCTTTGGGGACCCTATTCCCGCAGAAAAACAATAACTGCGTTATTCCTTTTTAGTAGTATAGCCGCATATTCGCGCAAGCCCGTATGCGACTTTGCTACTAAAAAATGCACATCTGTGCAATTTTTCTGCGGGAAAGTTTGCAAATGTGCATTTTTTTTGGTATCTTTGTAGTCAAATTGCGAATTTGATGGGGTTATGGGTTACGGGTTACGGGTTATGGGGCAACAATTATCAACCATTAACCAAAATTGCGAATGATTATCAGTAATGTCCCATTAAAAATTAACAAAAACCAACAAAACCCTTTGTGTGCTTTAGGAGCCGTTGCTCCTTGTACAAATTGCCGCTAAAACCTGCTTGTAAGCAAGCTTCCTCGCGCGAACTATCCTTAGTAATCGCCACAAAACTTTGTTTTATGGGTAGTTACTCGGATGTTCTCGCTCTCCCCACAAATTAAAATTTGCGGGGACCCCAAAGGGACTCTCCAACTCTAGCGAGTACAAAGCACGCAAAGACATAAACCCCAAAAAACATTTTCAAATCAAATCCGTTCGCTCATAATGTCAGTATAATTAGCTCAATATCAATATTTATAGCTCATTTGCGATATTTTAATGGGACAGTAGTGAATGATTATTTTTAGGTAACCCAAAACGCGACGGTACAATTTTTGTAATAGATTAGCGTGAAATGATACTGCGGGAGTTACATATAATCGACTTTAAGAACATACGTGAGGCGGATCTGATGTTTGCGGACAAACTGAACTGCTTCGTGGGACTGAACGGGCAGGGCAAAACTAACCTGCTGGATGCCATATATTACCTGAGTTTCACCAAGTCAGCATTCAACACCGTTGACTCGCAGAACATACGGCATGACGCTGAGTTTGCGATGATACAAGGAGTTTACGCGCTCGGCAATGGGTTCGCATCGGATGAGCCGATACAAGTGACGTGCGGGATACGGCGGGGACTGAAGAAACAATTCAAGTTAGGCAAGAAGGATTATCAGCGTATGCTCGACCACATAGGGCGTATACCGCTGGTGATGGTGTCGCCGGAAGATAACCAGTTGATAGCCGAAGGCAGCGACGAGCGCCGCCGGTTTCTGGACATAATAATTGGTCAGACCGACCGTGCGTATCTGGAGCATCTGAACCTGTACAACTCATTGGTCAAGCAGCGTAACGCGTTGCTGAAACAGTACGGCGACGGCGATCAGCCAACCGTTCCCGGCGACCTGTTTGATGTGATAGAGATGCAGATGGTGCCGCATGCGGAGTATATATTTGCGCGTCGCAAGGCGTTTGTGGAAGCGTTTGTTCCGATCTTTGCCGACCTGTACAAGACCATAGCGGAAGTAGAGGAGCAGCCTCGGCTGACGTACCGTTCGCAACTGTTCGACCGCGATCTGGCAGAGTCGCTGCGCCGCACGCGTCAGCGCGACCTGATACTGGGCTGGACATCGCAGGGTGTGCATAAAGATGAGCTGGAGATGCAGTTGGGCGATTATCCGTTGCGGCGCGTAGGCAGTCAGGGACAGCAAAAGACGTATCTGATAGCCATGAAGTTGGCTCAGGCGCTCGCGTTCGACAACGCGGTCGCATCAGATGCCATGCGGCATAAAGACGATGCGTGCCTCCGCTCTCCCCAACAATTGGGTAAGCCTATATTGCTGCTGGATGATATATTCGACAAACTGGATGCCACGCGTGTAGCGCGCATAGTGGATATGTTGCGCGGCGAACAGTTCGGACAGATATTTCTGACCGACACCGACCGTCAGCACCTGACGGAGATAGTACAACCTCTGGGGTTAAGCAAAGTTTTCTATGTCAGCGGCGGAGATTTCCGTGCCGGATAAGATAATCAGTCGTTCGACCACGTTCCTCAATTCGCGTATGTTACCGGGCCAGTGACGTTGCTGCAACGCCGCTATAGCATCTTGTGTAAAATGCTTGACCGCCCAGCCTTGCTCCTCGCAGATCTGTGAGGTGAAGAACTCGACCAGTTCGGGTATATCTTCCTTGCGGTCGTCGAGCGCGGGCACATGGATAGGAATGACATTGAGCCTGTGGAACAGATCCTCGCGGAACGTGCCTTTCTCAATCTCGCGATGCAGATCTTTGTTAGTGGCGGCAATGACGCGCACGTTGACCTGAATAGGTTTGTCGCTACCAACGCGTGTAACCTCGCCCTCCTGCAGTGCACGGAGAACCTTTGTTTGTGCGGCGAGCGACATGTCGCCAATCTCATCGAGGAACAGTGTGCCTCCGTTCGCCTGCTCGAACTTACCGGCACGATCCTTGACAGCACCGGTGAACGAGCCTTTGGTATGGCCGAACAGTTCGCTCTCGATCAGTTCAGACGGAATAGCGGCGCAGTTGCATGTGACGAGCGGCATGTCGGCACGGTTACTCTGCTCGAACAGCATACGTGCCACGACCTCCTTGCCCGTACCGTTCTCGCCGGTGATAAGCACGCGTGCTTCGGTAGGTGCGACCTTGGCAATCATATCGCGAACCTGCCCTATGGCGGCACTGGAGCCGATCATCTGGTATTTGCTGTTGACTTTCTTCTTGAGCGCGGTAGCCTCGTTGCGCAAGGTGGTAGCCTCATGGCGCAGCTGCTTGCTATCGATGCCGTGACGTGTGGTAACGAGCAGACGGTTGAGGTCGAGCGGTTTTTCCAGAAAATCGTACGCGCCCTGCTTGATGCAATCGACAGCGGTCTCTATATTGCCGTGTCCGGAGATCATCACTACGGGCACATCGGCACAGTTGCTATCGGGATGCTTGAGTGCAGCCAGCAGTTCTGTTCCGTCCATCTGGGGCATCTTGACATCGCTGTAGATCAGGTCGTAACTGCCAGCTTGCGCCATCTCAACGCCTTGTGCACCGTTCTCGGCAACATCAACGGAGTACCCTTCGAACTCCAGAGTCTCCTTTAGAATATTTCGTATTGCACGTTCGTCGTCAATAACAAGGATTTTTGCCATATTCAGTTTAAAAATGAAGATATTTTACTAAAATTGCAACAAAGTTACGAAAAAATTTTGATATTTGCAAAAATTGTTGTATCTTTGTACTGACTTATGGCGCGGTGGCAAAAATCTATCACCTCGTCATTGCAAAAAGGTCAAAATTCAGTTAACATAAATATTCAATCTTTATTAACCAAAGAATCATGAAGAAATTATTATCTCTTGTTAGTGCATTGGCACTTGCTTTGCCCATCTTTGCGGGCACAGTAACTTTCAAACCCGGTGATTTTGGCGGTCAGGGAACAAGTAGCACAGGTAGCGAAGTCACCGCTACCAAAGGTGGTGTTACATTACATTGCGACAAAGGTTATGGTTCAACATCAGCTCTCCGCTGCTACAAGAATGGTGTGCTTACCATTACATCAGAGACGAAAATCTCGACTCTGGATTTTTCGTTCGAATCAGCTAATGGCAAGACCTATAACGGTGATTTGGAAGCACAGATTACTGTTAACGACAAGTCTTGGACTAACACGCTCACGAATCAGGCTCGCTTTACTGAGATTGTTGTGACAATCGAAGGCGAAGGTGTGGAACCTGAGAAAGTTGACACATTCAGCGTTTCGCAAGTCTTGACTCGTTTCGCAGAAGGCAAAAAGGGCGAGTGCTATGTGAGAGGTAAAGTGACGAGCATCATCACCAACAATGTGGAGACCTACGGCAATATCTCGTATTGGCTCGCTGATGTTGACAACCCCACTGATACCGTTCAAGGCTATCGCATGAAAGCAGCCGGTAACCAGAATTATACTTCTGCTGCTGATGTTGAATTTGTAGAAGGCGATGAGATTCTCGTGTATGCTGCTGGTGTTTCCGAGTATAAAAAGGATGAAAGCACCCCTGCTATCATTGAGTTGAATACAGGCTACTATGTCCGCACGCTTAAAGGTGCTGAGCTCGTTAACCTGGACTGGAACTACGGTAGTGCCTATCGTGATGAAGGAACATGGACACTGGAGGTGAAAAAAACCAGTTCTGATACAAAAAATATCATCAACCTCGTATTTAGTAGTGACAAGGCCAATGCTATTGCAGGATACCACGCTTTGGCTGAAGGTTCAAACATCCTTGTAGAAGGTACCCAGACGGCTATTACTTCCGGATCCGCACAACTTACTTTTAAGGAGATCGGTGCTAATAGTCTCAACGTCTATACGGTGAAAGCGATAGCTGTGGCTGGAGATAAGGCTTATCGCATCAATAAGGAGATCGAGTTCTTTGCCGCAGACGGTGAAGGTAACGAGATTGTGCTCACGGGCGACCGTCCGTTCAAGCCGACCGAGGGACAGGAGATTACCTGCGCTCAGGCACGCGAATATGCACTCTCGTTGCCGCAAGGTTCAACAGGTGAGATAACGGTAACTGTTCATGGTTATATCACTGACCTGTTCAGCAATGGTATCACATTCTGGATGGCTGACCAAAAGGGTGAAGAGAAAGTATTCCAATCGTATCTAACGGTTGTACCTACCGGAAAGGCTTTGGAAAATGGTTTGGAAGTAAAAGTTACGGGCAAAGTTACCAACTTTAATGGTACTCCTGAAATCAGCAAAGGTCAACTTGAGTTCGTTGGCGATGCTCCGGATGTACAGACTATACCTGTTACAGTTGCTCAGGCTATTGAGGTAGCCCAAGGTTTGGATAATAATGCAGTAACCAAAGACTTGTATAAGATCGAAGCTTATATCGCAAGTATTGCCTATGCTTATAGCGCTGACTATGGAAATATTTCCTTGTGGCTAACCGATACTGAAGGCGATGGCGCACAAACTTTCCAAGCATATCGTGCTAAGTGCGATGCTGCTATAGCTGACAAGTTGGTTGATGGTGCTAAAGTTGTCGTTATTGGTAACATCAAGAAGCAATACGATGCTGAAACTACTAAAGATGATGGTACCGTTCTGCCTGAACGTACAATCTACGAGATTGTTAATGGCACAGTTGAACTCTATGGCACTGGCGTTGACGACGTAACCACCGCTACTCCCGCTGTGAAGTTCATTGAGAACGGACAGATATACATCTTGCGCAACGGCGTTCGTTACAACCTGCAAGGTCAAGTAGCTGAGTAAGACAGCCGCAACCCTGCACGCTGCGTGTAAGGGGTGACGGTAAACTCTATTGAGCATATTACTGCAAAAGAGCCACCTTTGGTGGCTTTTTTGTGCAATAATTTGCAAAAACGGAAAATATTTTGTAAATTTGCAGCCGTGTAAATACAAACAGCTATAGTTAATAATCAACAATTGACAAATATGAAGCGCATCTATTACATTCTGAGCATTGCTATGCTGTTGGCAGCGTGCCAGAAAGAACCTAAGTCGTCACAACTGCTGGAGGAGTATCAGGCTCTGAACGACCGTGTGGCCGAACAACTCAGTCAGGATCTGCAGCCCGATGCGGCGGACTCTATCATCACCGCGTTTATCGACGAGGCACTGGCCCTGCAGCAAGCCGAACCCGGTTCTGAGGCTGCGTATGTGATACTGGCAGATATCTATTATATGCTCGATATGCCTCAGAAGATCCAAGCATTCAGCGTGCTGGATGTAGACAGCATTGAGGCACACGGTCTGGAGCGTCATCTGCGTGCGTTCCAGGCAGAGCAAGCCACGATGCCCGGCGAACAGTACACCGACTTTACCGTTTATACCAAAGATGGCGAGCAGGTAGCACTGAGTTCGCTGGTAGGGCAGAAAGATTATCTGCTGGTGGACTTCTGGGCAAGTTGGTGCGGACCATGCCGTCGCTCGATGCCGGCACTCAAAGCCCTGCTGGCAGAGTATGGCAACAAACTGGCGATAGTAGGCATATCGGTTGACAACGATCCCGAGGCATGGCAGAAAGCCGTAAGCGAGCTTGAACTGACATGGACTCAGCTGCGCGACACCAACGATGAAGGCTCGAATGCCTATGGTATAATGGCTATACCGCACACCGTACTCATCAGCCGCGATGGAACGATCCTGGCGCATAATCCCGAGCATGAGCAGATAGCAGAGTTGCTGAAATAAGAGAAAGCAGAAAATCACAACTAATAACATATCCGCCCGGGCAGACAGTTCTTATCTCGATTTGCGCGAACGATTATTTTGCGAGCAAAATCTTGTGGGTCAGCTGCGGGCATAAACATTTGTAAGTTTATAACAATATGGTAAAAATCACTTTTCCCGACAACAGTGTTCGGGAGTATGAAAGCGGCGTGACGCCGCTGCAAGTAGCAGAAAGTATCAGTTCGCGTCTGGCGCAGGATATCCTGTGCGCCAGCATCAAGCCGTCAGGCAGTCAGCAAGCTGAGTGGCAGATTGTGGAACTTAATCAGCCAATCTTGGCTGATGCACAGATTCGGCTGCATAAGTGGGAAGATGCTGAGGCTAAGCATGCGTTCTGGCATACCTCCAGCCACCTGATGGCAGAGGCATTGCAGGAACTGTATCCGGGCATTCAGTTCGGTATAGGTCCGGCTATAGAGAACGGTTTCTACTACGATGTACTGCCTGCCGAAGGACAGGTAATCAAGGAGAGCGACTTCCCCGCCATCGAAGCAAAGATGGCTGAACTCCGCGCCAAGAAAGAACAACTTGTAAAGAAGCAGATCAGCAAGGCCGATGCACTCAAGGCATTTGGCGAAAAAGGTCAGAGTTACAAGTGCGAGCTGATCAGCGAACTGGAAGACGGACATATATCTACCTATACTCAGGGCAACTTTACCGACCTGTGCAAAGGTCCGCACCTGTTGAGCACCGAGCCTATCAAGGCTATCAAGGTGCTGAGTTGCGCTGCAGCCTACTGGCGTGGCGACGCTTCGCGACCGATGATGACGCGTATATACGGTATATCGTTCCCGAAGAAAGCGATGCTCGACGAGTATCTGGCACTGCTGGAGGAAGCCAAGAAACGTGACCACCGTAAGATAGGCAAAGAGATGGAGCTGTTCATGTTCAGCGACATGATTGGCAAAGGTCTGCCGGTATGGCTTCCGAAAGGAACGGCATTGCGCCTGCGACTGGAAGATTTCCTGAAGCGCATACAGAAGCGCTACGGCTATCAGCAGGTGATAACGCCGCATATCGGTTCCAAGCAGTTGTATGTAACCTCTGGTCACTGGGATCACTACGGCAAGGACTCGTTCCAGCCCATCACCACTCCCGAGGAAGGTGAGGTATATATGCTCAAACCCATGAACTGCCCTCACCACTGTATGATATTCAAGAACCAACCTCGTTCGTACAAGGAACTGCCGTTCCGCTGCGCTGAGTTCGGTACGGTTTATCGTTACGAGCAGTCGGGTGAGTTGCACGGACTGACGCGTGTACGTTCGTTCACGCAGGACGATGCACACATCTTCTGTCGTCCGGATCAGGTGAAGGATGAGTTTATCCGCGTGATGGAGATCATCGAGATCATATTCAAGGCACTGGACTTCCAGAACTTTGAGGCACAGATTTCGCTCCGCGACCCGAAGAATACTACCAAGTACGTGGGTAGTGACGAGGTATGGGAGAAAGCCGAGCAAGCCATCATCGATGCCTGCAAGGAGAAGAACCTGCCTGCACGCGTTGAATACGGCGAGGCAGCTTTCTATGGTCCGAAACTTGACTTTATGGTAAAGGATGCTATCGGTCGTCGCTGGCAGTTAGGTACGATACAGGTGGATTACAACCTTCCTGAGCGCTTCGAACTGGAGTATGTAGGCGAGGATAACCAGAAGCACCGTCCGGTAATGATTCACCGTGCGCCGTTCGGTTCGATGGAACGCTTTGTGGCCGTGCTGATTGAGCATACCGCCGGTAAGTTCCCGTTGTGGCTCACTCCCGACCAGTGCATCGTGCTACCAATATCCGAGAAGAGCAACGAGTATGCTCACAAAGTTCAGGAGATACTGGAGGCACAGGATGTGCGTACACTGGTGGATGACCGTAACGAGAAGCTCGGTCGTAAGATCCGCGACAACGAGATGAAGCATATCCCGTTCATGCTCGTAGTTGGCGAGAAGGAAGCCGAGCAAGGTCTGGTGAGCGTACGCGTACAGGGTGCCGAGGACAAAGGGCAGATGACTATTCAGGAGTTTGCCGACCTCGTCAAATCCACCGTAGCGCAACAGATGACGGCGTACTAACAGCCGACGACGAGCATACGGCTACTTGTTCAGCATTAGTTGTTCACATCAACCATTGTATATAAAGCGCATAGTTCTTGTCCTGCTGTGCGTAGCAACTACGCTGGCTATGTATGCAACCGAGGGTGCCCTGTCTGGTGTGTTCTCAATAAGTGCCAACCGATAGGTAGTGTACTCTTGGGGCACATTGTTCGTATTCCCGAACTATGTATTCAGCGCATTGACTAACCTGAAATATTTCCCGGATGCGAAATAAGGGATTGGCGGGAATAGTGCAAAACCTCGACAAAACCTCGACAAAACTGGACAAAAAAGGGAACTAGAAATTAGTTCCCTTTTTTTATATGTCTGTACAAATTGTGTTGCTCAGGATTACTACAGCGACCACTCGAAGCCGTCCTTGGTATCTTTGATTTTGAATCCCATATCGGTGAGCGAGTTGCGTATGCGGTCGGATGTGCCCCAATCCTTGTTACGCTTGGCTTCCAGGCGGATGTTAAGCAGCAGGTCGATAGCGCCGTTGTAGGCTTGCTGATGGCTATCTCCGGCTTGCTGAGCGCCGGCATTAAGTTGCAGGCCAAGGATATCGATAGCGTAAGTCTGCCATACATCGCGCAGTTCGGTTAAGTCGCTAGCACTGATAGCAGCCTTGCCGTCAGCAACGCTGTTGATAATCTTGGTAGAATCAAACAGGTTGGAGATGACGATAGGCGTATTCAGGTCATCGTCCATTGCTTCGGCACAACGCTCGCGCAGCCTGGCTACTTCATCCAAAGGTTGGGCATTGTCAGCAGACTGGAGTTTTTGCAATCGTGCATAAGCCTCAGCCATACGTTGGTAGCCCTTCTCCGCTGCCTCCAGTGCCTCTGACGAGAAATCTACCGTTGAGCGATAGTGCGCCATGAGAATGAAGAATCGGATGGTCATCGGACTGAAAGCCTTGGTGAGCAGCGGATGATCGCCTGTGAAGAACTGCCGGAGAGTGATGAAGTTGTTGTAACTCTTACCCATCTTCTTGCCGGCGATGGTGATCATATTGTTGTGCAACCAATAGTGCACGGTGTCATGGCCGAGTGCAGCGCAGGATTGTGCTATCTCTGCCTCGTGGTGCGGGAACATCAGATCCATACCGCCGCCGTGGATATCAAACTCCTCTCCCAGATACTTCGTGCCCATAGCCGAGCACTCCATATGCCAGCCGGGGAATCCCTCGGACTGCAGCTGTTTTACTTCGCCGTTCTCCGTATATCGGAACACAGCCGGCCAGTGCATGATATGCTCGGGCGCAGCTTTCTTCCACAGCGCGAAGTCGAAAGAGTGACGTTTCTCATCCTGTCCGTCCAATTCGCGGGTGTCGGTAACTATATCCTCCAGGTTGCGACCGCTGAGCTTGCCGTACGGAAAATCCTGTGCGTACCGCTCAACATCCATATATATACTGCCGTTGGATACGTATGCATACCCCTTGTCGAGAATTTTCTGCACAAAAGCAATCTGTTCGATTATATGTCCGGAAGCATGCGGCTCGATGGATGGCGGTAGCACATTCAGCGCCTCCATATCATGATGGTAGCGATTGGTGAAGAATTGCACAACCTCCATCGGCTCGAGTTGCTCCAGACGAGCTTTCTTGGCAATCTTATCCTCACCCTCATCGGCATCGTGCTCAAGGTGACCGACGTCCGTTATGTTGCGTACGTAGCGAACTTTATACCCGATGTTGGTCAGGTAGCGGAACAGAATATCGAACGTGATAGCGGGTCGTGCATGCCCCAGATGAGCATCGCCGTACACAGTTGGTCCGCACACGTACATACCTACATGGCCCTCATGCAAGGGACGGAAAGGCTGCTTCGTGCGCGCGAGCGTATTATAGAGGTATAACTGATTAGCCATAATTACTATTTGATTGGTTGACTCTGACCAAATAGCGGATTAAAGAATATTATTTTTTTCGATGTCGAGGAAGTACTTGTACGTATCCACCTTCAGTTCGCCGCAGGCTAGTTCGTCACATACGATGATACCGTGCTGGTGCATCTGCAAAGCACTGATGGTCCACATATGCGATACGCCACCTTCTACTGCGTGCTGCAGTGCGCGAGCCTTGTTGTGGCCGTTAACGAGTATCAGCACCTCTTTGGCATCCATCACTGTACCTACACCGACGGTGAGTGCAGTCTTAGGCACAAGATTGATGTCGTTGTTGAAGAATCGCGAGTTAGCGATGATTGTATCAGTGGTCAGTTCCTTTTTGCGTGTGCGCGAAGTGAGCGACGATCCCGGCTCGTTGAAGGCTATATGTCCGTCAGGGCCTATGCCGCCGAGGAACAGATGGATACCTCCGTAGTTCTTCATTTTCGCCTCATAGCGAGAGCACTCAGCCTCAAGATCCGTGGCATTGCCGTTAAGGATATTGACGTTCTCCTTGCGGATGTCGATGTGCGAGAAGAAGTTGTTCCACATAAATGAGTGATAACTCTCGGGATGCTCTTCGGGCAGTCCGACATATTCGTCCATATTGAAGGTAACAACATTGCGGAAAGATACTTTTCCGGCTTTGTTGAGTTCAATCAGTTTGCGGTACATCCCCAGCGGCGAAGAGCCTGTAGGCAGTCCAAGCACGAAAGGATTACTCTCCTTTGGTGCAAACTCGTTGATGCGCTGAGCAACGAAATTCGCAGCCCACTCCGACATCAGGTCATAATTCTTTTCAATTATCAGACGCATATTGGTAACAAGTATTAGATATTATATTTTAATGATTACATCAATCCACCTTTTTGAGCACCACGGCCGTGCGCGCAGGCAGATAGAGCTTGAGCCAGCCCTTCTTGTCCTTGGCATACTCGCGGTCGGGCATAGTGAAGTGATCCACAGTATCATCGGTCTGCTCGAAACCGGCAAATTTCGGATTATCGGTGTTGAGCACAACCTGGTACTTGCCTTCAGGCGCAAGGAATCCGTAGTCGGGGAAAGACTTGGTGCCGTTCCAGTTGAATACGAACACGTAGTCGCCGCGCATGTATGCAACGACCTGATCGCCTTCGCGGTCCCAGAGGTTGATGATCGGTGTATCAGGCATGATACCCGACTTGCGCATCAGATGGATCATAGCTTCATCGAAGCGATTTAGATCGGCGTAGTATAAATTCGGATTATCCACCAGCGACCATTGGCGGCGCGCATACTGGTAACTCCAGCCGTTGCCCTTCCGCGGGAAGTCGATCCATTCGGGATGACCGAACTCATTGCCCATGAAGTTGAGGTATCCGCCATTGATGGTCGAAGCTGTAACAAGCCTGATCATCTTGTGCAGGGCTATGCCGCGATCAACCATATATGTGGAGTGTCCGTGCTCGAAGTGCCAGTACATATCGGAATCTACGAGACGGAAAATGATAGTTTTGTCGCCAACGAGTGCCTGGTCGTGGCTCTCGGCGTAAGAAATAGTTTTTTCACTCTGACGGCGATTGGTCATCTCATAAAGGATGTGACCGGCTTTCCAATACTCGTCGCGAACCTCCTTGATATACTTAATCCAGAAGTCAGGTATACCCATAGCCAGGCGATAGTCGAAGCCCATGCCTCCGTCAGCAAACGGCGCTGCTATACCGGGCATGCCAGACATATCCTCGGCGATGGTGATAGCATCCTTCTTAATCTCGTGGATAAGTTTGTTAGCCAGCGTGAGGTAGCAGATAGCGTCGCCATCCTCATTGCCGTTGAAATATGACGGGTAACCGTTGAAGTCCTCGCCCAGACCGTGACTGAGATACATCATCGATGTAACGCCATCGAACCGGAAGCCGTCGAAGTCATACTCTTCAAGCCAATACTTGCAGTTAGACAGCAGGAAGTGCAAAACCTCATTTTTGCCATAGTTGAAGCACAGACTGTCCCATGCCGGATGTTCTCGTCGCGGACCGTCGTGGAAATACTGGTAAGGCGTACCATCGAAGTTACCCAGACCCTCAATCTCGTTCTTGACAGCATGCGAGTGTACGATGTCCATGATAACTGCAATGCCTCTTTCGTGTGCATCGCTGATGAGTTCCTTGAGTTCCTCAGGAGTGCCGAAACGCGATGACGGAGCAAAGAAGTTGGAGACATGGTATCCAAACGAGCCATAGTACGGGTGCTCTTGAATAGCCATGATCTGTATGCAGTTGTATCCGAGTTGTGCTACACGCGGCAGTACGTTCAAGCGGAACTCGTTGTATGTACCTACACGTTGCTCCTCGGTGGCCATGCCGATATGGCATTCGTAGATGAAAAGTGGCTTATCAGCTTTCCAACCTTTCGGACCACGGCGCTTACCCATGTCAAACTCTTTGACAGGTGCCCAAACCTGAGCGGAGAAAATCTTGGTGTTATCGTCCTGAACCACTCGGCGAGCATATGAAGGTATGCGTTCGCCGTAACCTCCCATCCACTCAACCAGGAGTTTGTAAAGCTGCCCGTGATGCATCTGGTCCTCGGTAAAGTAACCTTCCCATACGCCGTTGCCGACAGGATAAAGCCTATAGGCTTCGCTCTTCTGCCAATTGTTGAAGTCGCCCTTGATATAGATAGCTGTGGCATTGGGTGCCCACTCTCGCAATACCCATCCGGGATTGAGGTGATGCAGACCGAAATACAAATATCCGTCAGCCCAAGGAGAGAGTTTTCTTTTGCCGCCTGTCAATTCTTTAATCTTGCGTAGTGCATAGTCTTGCCGAGCTTGCAAGGCCTGCTCATATGGTTGCAGTCCCGGCTCGTTTTGTACAATAGGTAGCATAATTGATAGATTTATTCAACTTTAGCTTTAACAATTATTTTGCGGAACGTACCTGAAGCCATGCCGGCGGCATGTGCATCGGTAGGGAAGAATACAGCGAAGTATCCTTTAGGCACACTGAATCGTGCAGCAGGCTTATCGCCGTAGAGCTCAACATCTTTGCCCTCGTCATACTCCTTGATGACATTCTGGCAGTCCTCAAGCGAACTCCAAAGCATAGTCTCGGTCGCAGTCAGCGGGATTTGGATATCAATATAATCCTTGTGAGCTTCAAGTTTGCAGTCCTTCTCATCCTTAGGCGTTTGATCGCAGATGTTGACAATGAGATCCTGACCGTCTAACTTAATTTTGCAAGCCGGGAGTTCTTCAAGGTCATTGTCGTTGAAGAATTTCATGAACTGTTGGAAACCGGGTACACATCCGAAGTACCAGTCGGCGTTTTCTAATTTGTCGAGTATCATAACGTGTATTTGAATATTCTATCAGCCATACGTGTGCGCACGGCACGCGCGCTCTATAAGCGTGCAAAGTTACTAAATATATATCGCATCTGCAAATTTTAGGTATATTCAGCGCAAATAATGTCCCATATGAATTAATTATTGGCAAATGCAGCAGTCAAAACACGACACGAGCACCCGCAATGGATGCCCGTGCTGTAGTTGTCAGATACCGTCCTCCGACCTCTTCACTTAAGGAGAGGGCGGAGGAATGTAGAAGCATTATCGCATAACCTTGAGCACATGTCCGGCAGGTGTGCGAACGAGGTACGTGCCGGCCGGCATAGTACTCATCGGTATGTCGGAGTTGCCTGTTGCCACAAGTTTGCCGTCAGCCGTGAATACAAGCAGTTTGAGGTTATTGGCATTGTGGATCGTCAGCTCGCTGTATGATATACCGTCAACAGTGATTTTCATAACGCCATCGGTGAGAACGACGGTAACCACGCAAGTGGCTGAGATTTCGGCAGCAACGGCTGTTGCAGTGATGTTGGCTGTGCCGACCGCGATCGCCGTAACGAGTCCCTCGTTGACGGTGGCTACAGTCTCGTTGTCACTCGCCCAGGTTACACGTTTGTCGGTAGCGTTCTCCGGAGCTACGACAGCTGTCAGTTGGTACGTGAGTTTGTCGCTTTCGCGCAGGTCAAACGTCAGCTCGCTATCGAGCAACGACAGACCAGTGACAGGCACAACAGCTTGCTCAACCGTAACAACGCATGTAGCGGTCAGCCCGCCATCTTCGGTAGTTACTGTGATTGTAGCCTGGCCTTGGGCGATGGCAGTAACAACACCGGCGGCAACCGTAGCTACAGCCTCATCGGTGCTTGACCAGATGACCTTCTTGTTGTCTGCATCTGCCGGAGCGATAGTTGCAGTAAGTGTCTCTGTATCACCTTCGGTAAGTGTCAGTTCGGTCTTGTCAAGCTCAACGCCGGTAATAGGAGTGGTAACGGTAACTGCGCAGGTGGCGGTAAACTCACCGTCCTCGGTCTTCACCGTAATGGTTGCCTTGCCGGAAGCCACAGCGGTTACAACGCCGTCAGCTACGGTGGCTACACCCTTGTTCGACGAGGTCCAGATAATATTCTTGTTGTCAGCATCAGCCGGAACAACATTGGCAGTGAGTGTAAGCGTCTGTCCTTTAGTCATAGCGGCCTCAGTCTTGTCGAGCGTGATGCCGGTAACAGGATTGATGACTGTGACTGCGCAGGTGGCAACAAAGCTGCCTTCTTCCGTAGTAACGGTGATGTTAGCTTTGCCGGAAGCCAAAGCACTCACTACGCCGTCAGCCACGGTAGCCACTGTCTCATTAGATGATGTCCAGGTCACGTTCTTGTTCGTAGCCGCCTCAGGCATAACGGTTGCAGCCAGCGTCAGGGTCGCGCCCTTAACGATTGTCGCTTCCTCTTGGTCAAGCAGTACGCCTTCCACATTTCCGCTGAACGGTTTCTGAACGGTCAGCGAACTCTTGGCAGGAACAACAGTCACGTTCTCGTCCGTCGGCATCGTGAATACATAGAAGCCCGGGTCGCCGGTAGCGATAAGGTTGCCTCCGTAGTCGAAGCTCAACTGACGGAATGCGTTGGTTGTGCTGGAGCCAAAGCCATGCTTGAAGGAATAACGCAGGGTCAATACCGGTGTGTCTTCGTTCCACTCGATGTCGAATACGAGGAAGTTCTGCTCCTCGCCGTTCAGCACAAGCATCTTCTCGTCAGCTGACAGAGCGAAGGCTGAACCTTCCGAACCAATAATAACATCCTTATACGGGTCAACAGCCGATGAGAACTTCTTGTTGCCATTCCAATCGAAGAACTGCAATGATGTTGCACTGCCGTTGTTGTTGCCGGCCGAACGGTTCTGGCTTACCCAAATACCGCGTGCTGTACCCAGAACATTACCTTCGGAGTTAGCCTGTCCGGGAATACTGAGCACTTTGGACGGAGCCTTGTCCCATGTACGAACAATAGAGCCGTCTGCCTGACCGATATTATAGATACACAAACCGTTGGTTACAAGCGTCGAGCCTGGATCCTCGTTATAGGCGATGAGCTTCGTATCTGCACCCTTGCCATAGACATTTACAGCCGGTGTGGACGAACCAACCTCTACACCACCCTTCGACATAACACCGGCACTAGTGCGGTTATCATACTGGAAGAAGTTCGGGAATGTGCTGAAGTCATTCGGGTTGGCGATATATACACCTGAGGTAGCATCTGTCCAGTCAGGCATGTAAACGTAGCCTTCTTCATCCAGAGCTATACGATACAAGCATCCGAACATAGCGTTGCCACCGAGCATCGGAGTGGTGCTTGGCATCGTGTAATCCGGGTTAACTATATACAAGCCGCTCTGTGCGCTGTTACGTACATAATCTGCAAGATATATACGCTGGAAGGTTGCATTCTCGGGATTGTTATCTATTGCGTTGAAGATGCGTGACATGTTCAGTTCTGCCTTTGTCTGGCCATGTAATTGTCCCCAGTTGGCCACAGCCTCACCGATGAGTTCGACAGCCCATGTGGTAGGTGTTCCGGTAAAGCCCGGCAGCTCAGCCTGGGCAATCTGTGCACTATTCTCTCCCTTCTTGGCAGCAGTTACAGCCACCTTGCCAACCTCTCTGCCCTCCTGGTAGAAGACGATGTTCGTAGCTACAGCATCGCTGTTGGAGGTATAGGTGAACGTGTAGGTCGTTGTGCCTTCGTCGTAAGCCAAACCGAGGTTATATGCATTGACATGAGCCACAATCGGTTGCTCAACACCTGCTGTCGTAAACTTCGTGATTGTAGTATCTTTGAACAGATACAGCGAGATATCCGTGTTCTTCACCGTACCGGCTGCCACCATGTAAGTGCCCTCGGCAGGCTCGGCTATCGTGGCGTTCTTGGTGGTAACAAGTGCCGGCTTGTCCAGACCATCGGTCACATCATAGAGTTTTACTCCCGCAACCTCCGGAACTGCCATCAGCACGTGCTTCGCGTAGCGGAAGAACGTAGCGCCATTGGCAATGAATGGCGTGGTACCCACATAGGTCGGAGCAGAGGCGTCACCACTGAAGGTGATTTCACGAGCGCCTAACTTCGAACCGATAAGCACAAACGAGCCTTCATGCAGCGGCGAGGGTTTAATCTGCAAATCCCAGCCATATACAGGCAGCGACAATGCAGGGGCACCATTCGGGTCTTGGTTGCGGCAAACACTGACAATTAGGCCGTTTGTTATGCTGAAGTTAGCCAGACGCAGCACGCCCGAACCAGAACGAGTCGGACAGGTAGTTACCAGCGTGAAGTCTTCCAACGAACCACTTACGGTCATTGAGTTACCAATATTTCCACCATACCAGTTGGCGCTATACTGCGAGTTGCATATTTCCACAGGAGCAGCTGTCAGGTCGGTCCACTTATATACGCGGAACGTACCACGCACTTTCGTATTGCTGTCTTCATTAACATATGCATCGCTAAATTGGTTCTCCGAATAGTTGCAAGCCAGCAGCACATGGTCAGCCGTCAGAGCGATGTCACCCACAGCGCGCAGCGAGCCTTCCATACCCGTGGTAGGAATCTCTTGCTTGACGGTCTTGGTCGTCGGGTTGACGAGGTACAGCGAAGCCTTCTGCTCGGCATCAAATGCCAGCACGTACATCGTCGTGTCGTCCTGAACAAGCACACGGTGAACGGTCTTGCCTTGGAGAACGTCGAGCGATTGCTCAACATACGATTGGCTCATCTCATATGAACCGGCTATACCTACGTAAGCAGGAATTTCAGGCTCGGGATAGTCTGTGAAGACCTCTTTCGGCTCTTCGTATGCCTCGTTCTCCAGATAGAGACGCGGATAGGTTACCGTGTTGGCTTTGACTGTAATCGGTTGCTTGTATTCATCCCACATAGCTTTGTACCCCTCGCATGTGGCATCCAGCGTGTAGTCGTTACCCGGCTCCAGGTTACCGAAGTAGAACACACCGTTGTAGTTATTATCCACCTTGTATTCTGCCACTTTCACACCTGCCTTGTACAGCGTAACCACTGCACCGTTAAGCGGCAGCCACTGGTCGTGTGTCTTCGGGGCGTAGTTGTACAAACTACTGCTGATTCGCTCATGCTCATCCTTAATCAGTCCGAGGATATAACCTTTCTGATCCTTGTCAGCTTGGAAATAATCAACGATACCACGATAATAGGCATAGCCTTCCATCTTGCAATAATCATGGTTCAAGGCACGGTGACGGGCGGGTTGGTAGGTATGGAAGTAGCCTTCCACCAAGCCACCTACAGCACCATGCTTCAATACGCCAAGGTAACCGGTATATTTGATGCCACTGGCAGGTGTGTAACTTGACGAACTGCCGTAGAAATCAATGTCACCGCGAATATTCGTGCTCGTTTTATACGAACTCTCGTACTCAAAGTCTGATAAAAACATCTCCTGACGCCAGGGCCAAATGGTTTTCCATATATTACGGCAGGTTGTTTCAAAATCAGAAGTTCCGCCTTGGGATTCATCGTGTCCGCGATACAGACACAACGGATAATTGGCTGCACTACCGTCGGTAGCTGCATTGGAGTGAACGGAGATGAACAGGTCGTAGTTGCCGGATTCAACCTCCTCACAGATGACGGATAGGCTTTTGTTGTACTTGGTATAATCCGAGCGGTTCTGGTAGTCTTCCCACGAGTAACTCGGGTATTCGCCGTTGACTTTCTCGTACGGCCACGGCCCGCACTCCTCGCGGCTCATGACTACCGTTGCGCCGGCTGCTACCAGACGGTCACGCAAATAGAGACACTTCCATAGATTGGTATTTGACTCGTAGAATCCACAAGTATCCGGCATGCCGGTGCTTGACAAGTTGGGATACGGGATAGTAGCCATCGGTCGGTCGTTCGGGCCGAATGAACCGTGACCGGGATTGATATATATACGCTTACCTGCCAGGTTTGCTGCACTCAAGGTGACCACCGTCAGTAGGGCGGCGATTATGGTAAATAGTTTCTTCATGGTTTTGCAATTTAGTATTTTACTTTACTTTCAGCAGATAGGTCTCGCCTTGCTCAGTGGTGAAAACAACTGCACCTTCCACAGCATACGGGTAAACCGCTACCATTGACTTGTCGGTCAGTACTTGTTTCTGTCCGTCGAGTGAGTAGGCTACAATAGATGAAGCAGTCAGACGCTCTCCATCATCCTCATCAGCCATGCCAACGATAACATTGTTGTTGTACCATTTGGCTGCGCGGCAGGCGTTAGCGATGAATTGCAGGTTAGAACCATCGATGTTACATACATAGCAACCGCCGGTTGTTACATAGAAACAGAGTTTTTGTCCGTCGGGTGAGATACTCGGCCAGATGTAACTCTTGTCCTCGCCGCACGGAGCAAGCATAGTGGTCTTGGTGCCGCGGGTAAGAGCTATATGCCGGTCGAGAATGGTTACGGTCAGTTCAGCATCCTTGGTGTCCATCTTGGTCAGATCACGCTGGCCTTTGGCAATCAGTTGGCGTTTGCCGGAAGCGAAGTTCTGCCGGAGGATGTTGTTGCGGCGCAGACGATGACTGTCGATAGTCGTCTCGCGGTAAGCAATCTCCTTGCCATCGTGGCTGATTTTTACGTTATAGCCTGCTCCCTGTGCTTTAGAGAGTACGATAGCCTTGCCGGAAGCCAGGTCGTAACGGGTAAGACCCTCGTTGGACACTGTAGTGAGCAGAATGTAATCACCTGCCGGAGATATGCCGGCAATCTTTGTCTCGCTATTAGCGGGAGTGTTAATCTTCTGGAGTGATTGAACTTCCAGTACCTGGGCAACAGCCAGCATCGGAGCTGCTACCATCAATGCAAAAAATAGCTTTTTCATGATGATGATATGGTTTTGTGTTGTTATTATCTTTATCTGATTAGTAATCCCGTCGGGGTATAAGTGTGTCCGTTGATGTCAATCACAATCCCGTTGGGCGTAATACGCTTGCTGACAATTGTCTGCTGGCAACTGATGGTTGATTGCCTTATGTCCGTACTTTCAGGTGTGAACGTGTACTTGTAGGCTGCTATGCCATTGTTCGGCGCTAGCTCATATACATAAGCCTCGTAGCCTCGGATGCAGACCGCAAAATCGATGGTAAATGTGGCATTGGCGTTCGTTCCGAGCGGTGCGGTAGTGGTGAGTAACAAACGGGCAGAAGGCAGACCTTCGGTGATATCGTATGTGTCAAATGCACCGTAGGTATCTGCAGGTAGGAGTATGTACGTCTGCCTAATGTTATGACACCAACTCCGGATACATTTGTTGCTGTGGGCTTGGTGCTACCCGTCCAACCGGCAATCTTTGCGCCGGTGGCCAGACTGTGGACGGTGGGCAAGGTGTTGGCAGTACTTGCAATAAACGTCTGTGCATCCAGAGGAATAGCTTTGGCACTCGTGCCTGTAGGCAAAGATTCATCGGCTATGACTGACGATGATGACATGATGCCATTGGCGTAGTTCATTCTCAGTGCTTGATGATTCTCATTACTGAGCATCAGCAAAAAACCGCTGCTCTCAAATGCGCCAAAAGGGTAGAAGTAATCGGCCCTCCCGAATCCGCTATTGTTGTACGTGGCAACATTCTCGGGGGCATCGCCTCCTATTGATGAAGTATATACGTTCTGGTAGTTTGCTCCGCTGCCGCTATTTCCAAGGAGCATAGTGCCGTCGGATGTAATACGTAAGTTGTGCCATACAAAATTTTGGTCAGGCAGACTGATGTTGCTCTCTGTGTTTCCGGTAGAAGCATTGAGAATATAATATTTCTTGTTCGTTCCGTCGGAAATATACAATTTGCCATCGTAGTAGGCTATACTACGGTTGGCATCGGTGGTCATCACGCCGGTTTGTGCAGCTGTCTTTCGCCAAAGTTCGGTGCGTGAAAGAGAACCTTCGTCAGGTTCGGGAGGCGTGACAGGTTCGTCCTCGTTGAGTGTGGCTGGCTCAAACTCGTTGCCGTAGCGATCCATTGCGCATACAGCAATGGTCTTGTTTGCCAAATCGGCGATGCTGCTCAGATTCAACTGCTTGCCATATACCATCTGCACGAGATACTCGCTACTGCATAGCGCTGAGGCTTTGTTCATGCCTTTTGGGAAAGCGTACACGCTGAACCTTTCGGCAACAGGATGTTGCCAACTCAATGTTGCGCCATTGAGTGCAAGATCGGCAGGTGCATCAAGTTCGGGGTGCTGCTTCCACGATACGGCGGGCGGCAGAGCGCGTTGTGTGAAACGGGTTGTGGCAAGAGTTGCACAGGAAGTCTCGCCATTGAAAGTGAGATAGGTGTTGGTGTTGTAGAAGATGCTTCCCGGTGCATCGTAGGGCGAATAGCGGCGGTTGGCATCAATTTCAAGTGCAAGTTCTTCGGGACCGAAGCGGTATGAGGCCTGGCTGATATAGGAGTGAACTCTTTTGCCGTCGGTGCGACGTGCGTTGAGCGTTGAAATGCTTTTGCCCCACCATTGGCAGAGTACATCGTAATCCTGTTTTGCAGCAGTAGTGGACCAATAAACTTGAGGAGCCATGTAATCCACATAGCCGCCGTCAATCCAGGCCAACGCATCGCAGTACAATGTCTTCCAAATATCTCCTCCGCTGATGCCACTCGGCAAAGTCAGTCCGTAGGCCTCGGCTGCCGAAGCAGTCATCGAATAAATGCCACCGGGAGCCATGCCGAACTTAACCCACGGCTTGACCAACTGGATGCTGTCATACACAGCTTTGATGACCTTGTTTACGTTCTCGCGCCGCCAGTCGCCGTCAGACATGTTCGCCGGTTTGTACTTTGCCTTGCTGTCGGCATCCTCGGTTGTCGTGCCGCCATAGGGGTAGAAATAATCGTCCATGAGCATTCCGTCGATGTCATAATTGTTGACTATCTCCAAAAGAACTTGCACCACGTATGCTCGCGCCTCGGGATTACCGGGGTCAAGTATTGTACCGCTGAACGTGCCGTTGTTGTATGTCAGCAACCAATCAGGGTGGTTAGTACGTATGGGATCAGAACCTGCCAGCGCGGTACCGTTGTTGATGGCTGCTGTTCGCTCGCCGGCAGTTATCTCATAGCGGAACGGGTTTACCCATGCATGAAGTTCCATGCCGCGTTTGTGAGCCTGTTGCACGGCATAGGCTAATGGGTCGTAGCCGGGATCTTGCCCGCGTTTGCCGGTCAGGATATTACTCCACGGCTCGTAGGATGACCGGTAGAATGCATCGGCTACCGGACGCGCTTGGAAGCATGTTGCATTCATATTGCCGGCCTGCAGAGCATCGAGGATGTCGGTCATCTCTTTCTGCTGCTTGGTGATATTGGCAGATGTGGTTGCCTCGGTTTTAGGCCAGTCGATTCCGTAGTGCGTAGTGAACCAGGTAGCTCGGAACTCAGTTTTCGGACTTTGCGCCTGCATGCCGATAGAAAGCACACAGTATGCCAGGATGAGAGATGTGGTAATCTTTCTGTTCATGGTATAAGAACTTTAGTTTGAATAAAGAAATGGCGCAATTACGTTTGGTAACGTAATCACGCCACAAAGATACGATTTTTTTTTGACAATTGCAAGTCTTTTTGTCAAAAACCGTAAAAAAAGCAAATTTTTTAGTGAATGTAGCTACTTTTTATGCGGCTTGAGCAGGTCACGTGATAATTTCCTGCGCGTACCTCCTTGTCAACATCGTCGTTGGTCTTTTCGATTAGTTGCCATTTGGCATCATAGATGCGGATAACCGCGTGTTTGTCGTTTTTGATAACTATCCGGTCGATGTCGTAGAAGTGAATAATGTGCTTGTCAACTTCCTCGCTATTGAGCACGTGTTCTTGATAGATGTCATGCTCTTCAGGGGTTGCGGGTTGCTCACTCAGGCTATTACGCGTTGTGCTGACTGCGCTGTTGTCCTGCTGAATGCCGGTAGCGTTGGCGACAGTCGCCAGAGCTACGATAAGTGATACTGTTACAAAGGTCTTTTTCATTGTTAGTAGGTTTTTTTAGGTGTACTCTATGCGCTCCTACTGTATATCCGTCAGTGGCATAACATAGAGTGCCTTTAAGGGTTTATCTTCCCTTTTGTTAAGTTAATAATCCTTGTTTTGTTAATTGTTGTTCGCTATTTCGCACCATTAACTGTGCGCTTTTACAAGATAGGCCGCAATAGACATGCCAAATATGCTATATAACATAAAATTCTATATTTATACAAAATATTGAAAACAATATATAGCATATTGACAGGTGTTGTGATATGTGAATGTTGCATCTTTAGTGGGGATATATGACATTTCTAAAAAAAACAGGGGCAAGCATGACGCTTGTCCCCATTAGTATGGAAAACAGGAGAGAAGTATGATTTACTCCGGTAGCATAACAACCTCAATGCGGTTGTTGGCACCAACAAGTGCCTGTAGCGTTTGGCGTACTGATTCTTGTGAGATGCTTTCTACAGCTTTCACGTAATTGTCCACAATATTTTCTCCGTAGCGGTAGTAGCGGTATATGACGGCTTGCCACCAATCGTTATCTCGCAGGTTCTGCTCATGATCTTTGAGCATTGAGGCACGTTCCTTCTCAACATCGCCTGCCAACGGTCCTTCGCGGAGGATGGTTTGGATTTCTTCGTTGATGATTTCCATTATACGGTCTTGCTTTTCCGGATCGGTGTCGAACTGGATGATAAGATATTCTTCGGTAGTAGGAATCAGTTTCATACCTCCTCCTACGCCTACGCCGTATGAACCTCCTTCACGCTCGCGCACCGATTCAAGATAACGTGTGTCAAGTACGCGACCAACCATCTGCAGATTCAGTCGTTTGGTCAAGTCGTATGGCGTATCGTACAGAGCATATTCTATGCGGTTGGTAGCTGTGCGGGTTGTCATTTCGCGACGGAAATAGAGTTTGTTGTCTCCGGCAGGTTGGCGGACATTCCAGTCAACGAAATGTTCGTTTTTCCCTTTCTTCTTCAGACCTCCAATCCATTGAAGGATAAGTTCTTTGGTTTGCGGATCGTTAGGATCGATTTGCCCGACAAAGGTAAATGTGAAGTCCGCAGGGTTGGCAAAGCGCTGCTTATAGTACTTGAGAGCTTTATCCAAATCCATCTGTTCAACGAGTTGCTCATTCATGATGAGCGTGCGCTCGGAATGTCCGGTAGAGAGCAGCGAGAGCGAGTCGCGGAAGATAGCTTTTGGGTTTTTCTCTTTATTCTTGAGCTGGGTCTGAAGCATAGCAATCAGTGTATGATATGCCTGCTCGTCGCGTCGCGGTGCCGTGAATGTGAGATAGGTGAGTTGGAGCATCGTCTCAAGGTCACGTACAGTGGATGAACCGGTTATCTCTTCCTCATAATCACCGATAGACGGACTAACACTGACTTGTTTGCCAGCAAGTACCTTTTGCAGATCGGTGTAACTGAACGTGCCCAGACCGGACATTTGTACGACGGATGTAGCAACGGCTGCTGACGGCAGGTCGGCTGTGGGAACAAGACTCAATCCTCCTTGCGAGAAAGCCTCCATCTGTATTTGGTCGTGACGGAAATCGGTGGTCTTGAATATGACGCGAATGCCATTGTTAAGCAGCCACTCGGTTGTTCCGAGAGCCTCGTTGATCGTTTGCTTTTTGATTTTACCTTTCTTTGGGGCTTTGGCTACTAACGGGCGCTCAATTTTCTCTGAAACGGGCGCTTCGATAGCAAGATTCGGCATTGAGCGAAGCATTTGAACGGCTTGTGCTTCAGAAGGAATATTCACACCTTCTTTGTCTACTCCGGTGATGCAGATGATAATATTCTCATCGCCCATAAGTTGTTTTTGGGCAATGTTGTTAATCATCTCCAGATTAACGAGCGGTAACATCTGCTGCACAAATTCATATTCAAATTCTATGCCCGGTATAGGTTCGTTGTCCTCGAAATGGCGTATATACTCGCGAGCATACGAGATGTTTTTGCGTGTCTGGCGGCTATTGTAGGATTTCTCGAACTCCGACAACATATTTGCTTTAGCCACTTCAAGTTCGCTTTCGGTGAAGCCGTAGCGTCGCATTTTTTCCAGTTCGTAGAGCAAAGCCTGATAAGCCTCTGTCTCTTTGCCTTCTTTTGCAACAGCAATAGCTGTGAATGCGTCACGGAGTTTGACCAGTTCGAAATATCCTGCGCCAGCTCCTACAAACGGGGCATCAGGTTTCATGGCAGCCTCTTCGAACCGGGTATCGAGCATAGCGCTGATGAGGCTTCGGCAACGATCCAACAAGTATGACATGTTCGTACATTGCATATACATCGGTGTTTGCGGGTGCTTCCAGTAGAGTTGGATTCGGGTCTGTTGGGCCTCTTTGTCAGTAACGATAGCCACGATAGGATCCTGATTGTCATCCACGCTGTACAGCGGCCGTTCACCGCGGTTGCTGCGTTCGGGCACATCAGCCCAAAGGGCTTTGATCTTTGCCTCGATAGTATCGACATTGATATCTCCCACAACGACTATCGCCTGATTGTCTGGTCCATACCACTTATGGTAGTAGTCGCGCAGGGCTTGGTAGGCAAAGTTGTTGATGACAGCGGTGTCACCTATTACATCGCGTTTGCCGTACTGGCTGTTGGGGAACATCTTGGCGCGGCTCTCTTTCCATAGTCTGCGTTGTGCCGTTGCGCCTGTACGCCACTCCTCACGAATGACGCCACGCTCGGCATCAATCTCATCACCCAGCAGAAGCAGACCGCAACTCCAGTCATGCATAACAAGCAAGGCGGAGTCGATAATCCCCTCGCGAATCGTTGGTACGTCAGACAGGCGGTATACCGTTTCGTCGATTGAGGTATAGGCGTTGATGTTACCGCCGAAGTTTACACCGATGGACTCGAAATAGTTGATTATACCTTTGCCAGGGAAATGCTGCGTGCCATTGAATGCCATATGTTCCAGGAAGTGAGCAAGGCCGTTTTGGTCATCTTCCTCCAGCACTGCTCCTACGCGCTGAGCGATATGGTAGTCGCAACGTTGCTTGGGTTCTTCGTTGTGGCGGATGTAGTACGTCAATCCGTTGGGAAGTTGACCGTAACGAATCTCACTGTCAATAGGCAGTGGAACGGGTTGTTGCGCACTCATACCGAGTGCAACAAACACCAGCGTAAGAATAAGTGTCCGTTTCATGATTTCGTATTTTTCGTTGTTTGTGTATTTTCAGTCGGCGCGGCCTCTGCGGCATCAGCATTGTCCGTGTTATCTGCCATTTCAGCCTTGGGGGTGTTGGCTGCTATAATCTCATCGCCGCGACTCTTCCAAGGGCGCGGACCAAGTATGCGCTCTACATCCTCATGAGTGATGACCTCGCGCTCCACAAGCATTTCAGCCAAAGCGTGATGTCCCTCGGCATGTTCGGTCAGTATCTGTTTGGCACGAAGCATCTGCTCGGCTATGATAGCCTCTGTCTCCTTGTCAATCGTTTCAGCCGTTGATTCGGAATAAGGCTTGGTGAATCCATATTCATACCGTCCGGTTGAGTCGTAGAACGATACATCTTTGAGTTTGTCGCTCATTCCGTAGTAAGCCACCATGGCATACGCCTGTTTTGTGGCACGCTCCAGATCGTTGAGTGCGCCGGTTGATGTATGCTCAAGGAACAGCTGTTCAGCCGCACGGCCACCCAGCAGAGAGCATAACTCGTCGAGGATATGTTCCTTGGTGGTCAACTGTCGTTCCTCCGGCAGGTACCATGCGGCACCCAGTGCTACGCCACGTGGCACGATAGTAACCTTCACCAACGGATTGGCGTATTGCAGTAGCCATGAGATGGTTGCGTGACCGGCTTCGTGATATGCCACAGAGCGTTTCTCCTCTTGAGTCATGATCTTCGTCTTGCGCTCCAGACCACCGATGATACGATCTACAGCATCCATGAAGTCCTGTTTGTCCACTTGCTTCTTGTCATGGCGCGCAGCGATAAGTGCCGCTTCGTTGCAGACGTTGGCTATATCCGCGCCGGAGAAACCCGGAGTCTGCTTGGCGAGAAAATCGACATCCACATCTTTTGACAGTTTGATGTTACGCAGGTGCACACCGAAAATATCCTTACGCTCCTGCAAGTCGGGTAACTCGACATGTATCTGTCTGTCGAAACGCCCTGCACGCAGCAAGGCTGAATCAAGAACGTCTGCACGGTTGGTAGCTGCGAGAATGATAACGCCACTGTTCGTGCCAAAACCGTCCATTTCGGTGAGCAACTGGTTGAGCGTCGATTCGCGTTCGTCGTTGCCGCCGGTCATTACATTTTTACCGCGAGCGCGGCCCACGGCATCGATCTCGTCGATAAAGATGATACATGGTGCTTTCTCCTTGGCTTGGCGGAAGAGGTCGCGCACGCGACTGGCGCCTACGCCCACGAACATCTCCACAAAGTCAGAGCCCGACATCGACAGGAACGGCACATCTGCCTCGCCTGCTACTGCTTTGGCAAGCAAAGTTTTACCGGTTCCCGGAGGGCCAACGAGCAGCGCACCTTTGGGAATCTTACCGCCCAAAGCCGTATATTTGTCGGGGTTCTTGAGGAACGAGACGATCTCTTCTACTTCCTGCTTGGCGCCTTCGAGTCCTGCTACATCTTTGAAGGTAACTTTCTGCTGCTTATCTTTGTCGAACACCTGCGCTTGCGCCTTGCCAACTCCGAAAATGCCTCCTATACCTCCTCCGCTACCAATGCCTCTGCTCATCCATATGAAGAATAGAACGAGTAGTGCAAACGGAAGTATATTGACCAGGATGAGATACCAGTAGTCTTTCGATTTCTCATACGTCACATCGATAGCAGCCAGTCCTTGTTCTTTGCGGGAAGCGTTAACGCTGTCCATGTACTTGGCCACCTCTTCGTTGGAAGGAACTTGAGTCTTGATCAAGCCTTTCGCCGCCTCGCCGCTATCCTGGTCACCAAAAACAATAGCATAGTGCATAGGACGGATGGTAGCCTTGGCAGAGTTGTCGTCATATACAACGAGTTTCTCGACCATGTTACTCTCCACATAGGCCGTGAACTTTGTGTAACTCAGTTCTTTTTTAGCGCGTGACGAATCCTTGTCGCCGAACATCCACATGCCAATCAGGAGCACTGCCGCTACGTAAAACAATGTAGTCAGCAGTCTTCCCCATTTACTCGGCTCTTTCGGATTATTGGGGTTGGCGCCTGATTTCTGATTTCTGATTTCTGATTTCTGATTACGATTGTCACTCATAGTAGTTAACTTTCAATTTCTTTGATGGTGCCATCTGCCCACAGATGCTCCAAATCATAGTAGGCACGCGGTTCGCGTTGCATAATATGCACGAACACAGAGCCGTAGTCCAAAGCTATCCACTCGGCGTTGTCTTCGCCGACATGTGAGAGAGGGTGAATATGTGTTACGGTACGAACGTGGTCATCCACTTCGGCAGCGATGGCAGCCACTTGGGTGTTGCTGTTGCCTTGGGCGATAATCATGTACTCAACCGGAGCCTCTTTGATCTTGCGCAGGTCAATCTGTACGATGCGTTCACCTTTGCGGTTGCGAATACCTTCGATAATCTCTTCTAACAGTTTCTTTGTTGTTACTTCTTTTGCCATGAATTATCAATTGTCAATTATTAATCAAGTTGTGTCCAGTCATTTCAGCGGGTTGCTCAATACCGAGAATGTGGCAGATGGACGGTGCTACGTCAGCCAATATACCGCACTCAACCTTGGCATCCTTATGATTGTTGCTCACATAAACGAACGGTACGGGGTTGAGCGAGTGGGCAGTGTTAGGTGTGCCATCGGGGTTGATGGCATTGTCGCAGTTGCCGTGATCGGCAATGATAATAATCTCATAATCATTGCGCAAGGCAGCTTCTACGGTCTCGTTGACGCAGATGTCGATAGCTGTTATCGCCTGTTGGATGGAGTTGTACACGCCGGTATGACCAACCATATCGCCATTGGCGTAATTGAGAATGATGCAGTCGTATTTTTGTGAGTTCAAAGCGTCACGCAGGGCGATGGTTACCTCCGGTGCAGACATCATAGGCTGCAGGTCGTAGGTGGCAACCTTTGGACTCGGGATAAGGATACGATCCTCGTTTTCAAACTCTGCCTCACGGCCGCCACTGAAGAAAAATGTGACGTGTGCGAACTTCTCCGTTTCTGCTATACGTAACTGCTTGAGTCCGGCCTTGGATACAATCTCGCCGAGAGTGTTTGTTACATTCTCTTTCGGGAAGAGGATGTGCAAGCCTTGGAACGAACTGTCGTACGGCGTCATGCAGTAATACTGCAGATTAGGAATAGTGTGCATGCCGTTCTCGGGCATATCCTGTTGCGTCAGGACGATGGTGATCTCTTTGGCGCGGTCGTTGCGGTAGTTGAAGAAGATTACTACGTCACCTTCCTCAATTGTAGCCAGGGGCTTGCCGTTTCGCACGTGTACGATAGGCTTGATGAACTCGTCGGTGACATCGGCATCGTATGAAGCCTGCATCGCCGTGTGCATGCACTCAAACTCTGCGCCTTTTCCGCCTACGAGCAAGTCGTAAGCTTCCTTGATGCGTTCCCAACGTTTGTCACGATCCATGGCATAGAATCGGCCGCAAATGCTGGCAATCTCGCCGCATGACTGTTTCATGTGTGCTTCAAGTTGGTCGATGAACCCAATACCCGAACGGGGGTCGGTGTCACGGCCGTCCATAAAGCAATGAATGAATGTCTTTCCCTGCAATCCGTACTCCTTGGCAATATCGGTGAGATAGAACAGGTGGTCGAGCGAACTGTGTACGCCGCCGTCGCTGGTCAGACCCATGATATGCAGGTTCTTGCCTGTCTTCTGCGCATAGCCGAAAGCAGACTGTATCTCGGGGTTCTGCATGATTGAGCCATCTTTGCATGCACGGTTAATCTTCACCAAGTCCTGATAAACAACGCGTCCAGCGCCGATATTCAGGTGTCCTACCTCTGAGTTGCCCATCTGCCCGTCAGGCAGACCTACACTCTCGCCGCTGGCCTGGAGTTGCGAGTTAGGGTAGGTAGCCAACAACTTGTCCCAGTGCGGAGTTGATGTGCATGCAATAGCATCGGCTGTATCTTTTTTTCCGATTCCCCAGCCGTCAAGAATCATCAGTAATGCTTTACTCATATTTGGTTGATTTTATTTACTTTATATGCGTTGTTTGCGTTGCGAATTATCGAATAACGTGTTAATAGCCTAATACAAACTCTATGCATCCCTTTATTTACGGGCATTCCAGCCCTACCCGTGGCGGAAAAGTCTTTGCATCTCGCGTTTGTCGTCTGCTTCTCGCAGCGATTGGCGTTTGTCGTAAGCATGTTTGCCTTGGCACAATGCTATTTCTAGTTTAGCCAATCCCCTGTCGTTGATGTACATACGAAGAGGGATGATTGTTTTTCCGTTATCCTTCGTTGCTTTCTGTAGTTTTCGCAGTTCGCGTTTGGTTAGCAGCAACTTACGGTCACGCAGAACGTCGTGGTTGGCATAACTGCCGAACTGGTATTGTGCTATATGCATCTGTTTGGCGAACAATTCATTTCCAACGAACTGGCAATAGGAATCGGCAAGGCTGGCCTTCGAATCACGGATAGACTTGATTTCCGTGCCGAACAGCTGTATGCCCGCATTGTAACGCTCAAGTATCTCGTAGTCGAACGTAGCGCGGCGATTCTTGATATTTACATCGCTCTTAAGATGCATAGTTTGCATTTTTTCGGAAAAATCGTACAAAGTTACAAAAAGATTTGCATTTTTGCAAATTTTTTCATATCTTTGTGCCGATTTTCGTAAAAGTGGAAAGTTAAACATATATTTAGTCATGCTTAAAAACATTTTAGCTATTACCGGCAAGCCGGGATTGTATAAGTTAGTCAGTCGTGGCACGAATATGCTGATTGTAGAGTCGTTGGTAGACGGCAAACGTATGCCGACTTATTCCCGCGACAAGATTGTGTCGCTCGCCGAGGTGTCGATGTACACCACCGGAGAAGATGTATCGCTGAGCGAAGTTCTGAATGCAGCGGGTAAAAAGTATCAGTTCAAGCCCATTGAGGTAGATGTAAAGAAGGCAGATAACGATGCGTTGCGCGCATTGTTTGCCGAGATTTTGCTAGACTTTGACCGTGACCGCGTATATCCGTCAGATATCCGTAAACTCATTACGTGGTACAATCTGCTCATCGGTGCCGGTTTTACTGATTTTACTCTGCAAGAGGATGAGGAGCCGGTAGCTGCCGGCAGCGCTCCAAAGACAGAAGCGAAGGCAGAGAAACAATCCAAGCCCAAGGCAAATGTCAAGACGAGCAAATCCGCAGCCAATAGCGTCAAGACAGGCGTTGGTACCAAACGAGGATAGTGTTACTCAAACAAATAATTGATATCATAGAATCTGTAGCTCCGCGGAGTCAGCAAGAGGAGTGGGATAATTCGGGACTGCAGGTAGGCGACAGCAACAGAGCGATACACTCTGTATTGCTTACGGTGGATGTAACCGAAGCTGTAGTGGCTGAAGCTGTGAAGGGAGGGTGTGACTTAATAGTGTCGCACCATCCTTTGCTTTTTCACGGTCTGAAACATGTAACGGGTAGTTCACCTCAAGAGCGATGTCTGGCTGAGGCTATACGCCATGATATAGCAATATATTCCGCGCATACGAGTATGGACAAAGCCCTTCAGGGCGTATCCGGTCGTATGGCATTGCGACTCGGGTTGCAGGATATACGAGTGCTTGTGCCATCGCAAGCAGACGAACAGGTGGGATTAGGTGTTATAGCATCCCTGCCGCAACCTGTGCCATGGGAGGAATGGCTCAGGCAAGTACAGCAAGTGTTCGGCGCGCAGTATGTGCGATATACGGAACCGATACATCCTACGTTGCGTCGTGTAGCACTATGTGGCGGTGCGGGGGCAGAGTTCATCAGCGATGCAATAGCAGCTGGAGCGGATGCCTATCTGTCAGCGGATATCAAGTATCATGATATGCAGTCTGCCGCAGGACAAATCATGGCAGTGGATATTGATCACTGGGTGTCGGAGCAATTCACGCGCAACATTTTTGCGGAACTGCTGCAAGGCAAGGTAGAAGTACGTATATCACAGGCAGACGCCTCGCATGTGCATGTGTTGGCGTAGAACATTGCGCGGCAGATGACCGCCCGCAGCCATGGCTGCCAAAAGAGAATATTAACAAATACAAACTATAATGAAAAAAGAAGAAAAAGAGCTCACTATTGAGCAAAAACTAAAAGTGCTGTACGAGTTGCAGCAGGTTAACTCCAAGATTGACGAGTTGCGTACGCTGGCCGGCGAACTACCTCAGGAGGTCAAGGATATGTCCGATGAGGTAGAAGGCCTGAAAACCCGCCTCACGAACATTGAGAACGAGATCAAAGATCTGGAGACGAAGATCAGCGACCGCCGTGTGCAGATTGAGAACGATAATGCGTCTATCTCTCGTTACAAAGAACAGCAGGACAATGTTCGAAACAACCGTGAGTATGACAATCTGTCGAAGGAGATTGAGTACCAGACATTGGACATCGAACTTTGCCAAAAACGTATCAAAGAGCATACAGCAGCCCTTGAGCAGTTACGCGCCGACAAGGTCAAGACCACCACAGACATCGAAGATCGCACAGTGGATTTGACCAACAAACGTCAAGACTTGGACTCTATTCTGGCAGAAACAAAAGAGCAGACAGAGACTCTAATCCTAAAGACCACCGATCTTGAGCGCCAGATTGATGACCGTCTGCTCGCAGCCTTCAAGCGTATACGCAAGAACGCTCGCAACGGTTTGGCCGTTGTTACGGTAGAGCGTGACTCCTGCGGTGGATGCCACAGCAAGATTCCAGCACAGCGCCAACTCGACATACGCATGCATAAGAAGATTATCGTGTGTGAGTTCTGCGGACGAATATTGGTTGACCCGGAAATCGAGAAAATCAAATAAATTGCCTGAGAACGAATCCTTCAGCCGTCTTCAACTGCTAGTAGGCCGTCAGCAGTTGGAGCGATTAGCGTCCGCCCGCGTCATTATCTTTGGCGTGGGCGGCGTAGGCTCATGGTGTGCCGAAGCTCTTGTCCGTTCCGGTATATGCCACTTGACTATTGTCGATAGCGATGTGGTAGTGCCGTCGAATATCAATCGTCAACTCATGGCTACTACGGCCACTATAGGCCAGCCTAAGGTGGAGGTACTTGCACAGCGGCTCCGACTCATCAATCCGGAGGCAGATATCCGCGCGGTGGTCAATCGCTACAATGCCGATACTGCTGACAGTTTCTGCCTCGGCGACTATGATTATGTGATTGACGCTATCGACTCGCTTGCCGACAAAGCATTGCTCATCCATTCTGTCACCCTATTGCCCGACACGCAATTGCTCTCCAGTATGGGGGCAGCCAGAAAAATGGATCCGACAGCCATCACTGTATCGGAGTTTAAAAAGGTTCATTCCGACCCGTTGGCTCGTGCTCTACGACAGACTTTCAAACGCACAGGTATGTTCCCAGCTCGCAAGTTTATGTGTGTATGGAGTAGCGAAGTACTACCCAATGCAGAGCCTTCCACCGAGCGCATCAACGGAACAGTGGCGCACATCACTATCACTTTCGGTGTAATGCTGGCGTCGATGGTGATCAAGCATATTTGCCAATCATAAAAATCCTGCCAAGTGGCATTCCAACGCTATGCCTGCTAATAAAAAAGGAGTGCGCCTTTGTGGCACACTCTTTTTCTGTTTGCTTAAAATCTCAAATACATTGTTTATTTGAACGTGTAGGTGCAGAACTCCTTTTTGTTCTGATTCGATGCAGTCGAGTGCTCAAGAATAACCTTCAGGCCTTTGAGCGAGATATCGCTCTTGTCGTTAAGTTTTTGTGCCTCGTCAGCAGCTTTGTCGAAAGCAGCCTTGACATCGGCTTTGGCTTTCTTCTCGGTGGCGTAACCATGAATGTCGTGCCTGCTTCGGTTGCAGGTTGGGCAACCTTGCTGATTTCCCCGATAAAAATAGGAGCGTAGGTGGTTTGCTAAGGAATAACGTCACCGTCGCCCAAATCACCCTTATCGAAACTCAGGTCAAAGATTTGTGACTCTACAATTGCCGTCAAGGTGGCGTAGCATAAGCCAGCCGCACCAAAAGCAGCCCACTGCCATGCTTAGGTACATGGACGGATCAATGTAAGTGTTGTAAAAGTCTTCGGGTATATAGATGGCAAACCAGAAACTGAGCGCCGTTAGCACTGAAAGAACTAGCCCGAACACCAATTCCGAACGATAGTTTTAATAAAGTTGTCGAATCTGTTTCTTGTCAATACGCATGTTGACCATAGATTATAGTAGATGTGTACTCACGTACACAATAGCATGTCGCTATCAACTTTATCTTGCTAAATAGGCCCCCGGATGAGAGCCTATTTGCTATCTCACTGCGTTGCCTAAGCGAGATGTAAGTGGAAAAAAGAGTTCTGCTCTCAATCAGAAGAAGATGGACTCTCCTCCCTGCAGATTGTCGGCATTCTCAAATTCTCCGTTTGGCTCCTGAATGGCGTCCTCGTTACGTTGCTGGTACTCTTGCGGACGATACAGAATTTGTATATTCTCAGCAATCACTTCGGTCTTTTGACGGCGCTGACCGTCTTTCTCCCACGTACGGGTCTGGAGTTTACCTTCTACATACAATTTCATTCCCTTACGGATGTTACGCTCTGCCCACTCTGCCAAATTCCGCCAGAGTACGATAGCGTGCCAATCGGTTTTGTCCGGTACTTGCGTGCCGTTCTGCATCGTGTAGCCGCGTTCGGTTGTAGCCAGATTGAAGTTGGCTATCGCAACACCGCGGTCCAAATAGCGGACGTCAGGGGCGGAACCAACGTTACCAATCAGGATTACTTTATTGACTGAAGACATAATAATGTGTTTTTTGTGAATAATTTGATGCAAAGTTACAAAAAAATTTGCAAATATGCAAAAAAAATCGTACCTTTGTATGTTTTTTTTGAAAAAAACTAATCACAGACCGCTACAATCGAAAGAATTGACCCATATGAAAAACATCCTCACATCTCTTGTTATCGCCTGTCTGGCTCTGCTGAGCCTGCCTGTTCAGGCGCAGAAAAATTCGCAAGGATCTGCCGAGGCGCAGGACTACGTTATCCGCTGTGTCGCGTTCTACAATCTGGAGAACCTGTTCGACACGATTCACGATTTCTATGTGCTTAACACCGGCGATACTATTCACAAGAATGATTATGAGTACTTGCCTGACGGCGGTATGCACTGGACAGGACTCAAGTATCGTGCCAAACTCAAGAACATGGCTTATGCCATCTCGCAGTTCGGATTGGATAAGACGCCACTCGGAGCATCTGTTGTGGGCGTGTGCGAGGTCGAGAATATTGGCTGCTTGCACGATTTGTGCAAGGAAATTGAGAATCAGACCGGCAGAAAGTACGTTCCGCTGCTGCTCGAAGGCCCTGACCGCCGCGGCGTGGATGTAGGATACTTGTACGATCCAAGGTACTTTGTTCCCTCCGGCAAACCTATCCCATATACCCTCAAAGCGCATTATTCTGACGGAGGCGTTGTTCGCAGTCGATTCCAGTTGTTGCTGTCAGGATATATGAAGGATGAGAACGGTGCTATCGTCAAAGATAAACTCCACTTCATTGTCAATCACTGGCCTTCACGTTACGGAGGCGAAGAGTCATCGCGCGCAACGCGTGACACGGCGGCTATGCTCTGCCGGCACATTACCGACTCCCTGTATCTCAAGGATCCAAGCGCCAAAGTTATAATCATGGGTGACCTGAACGACGATCCGTTCGATCACTCCTGCGCTGAGATTCTTGAGGCTAGAATGAAACGTGAGAATGTTGGAACACAGGGCTTCTTCAACACCATGTGGCTGCACCTGGAGCGTGGCATAGGAACGCTGATGTACAACGGCTCGTGGGATTTGTTTGACCAGATTATCATCAGCGAACCGCTGCTCAACGCACCTCACGAGCGCACACAGTGGTCGTATTGGAAATCTGAGGTGTTCAACAAACCATTCCTGACAGTACAAGAGGGTAAGGACAAAGGTGCCCCGCTACGTACACACAAAGGTGGCGTTTGGCAGAATGGCTACGGCGACCACTATCCTACAATGATTTACCTGATTAAGAATAAATAAGACCTATGACCCAATGCCCACTGCATTACCGCACCGACGCAATCAAGTTGCGCAACTACGGTAGAATACTTCAAGACCTGGTAGCATACGCTACCACTATTGCCGATGAAGCGCAGCGTCAGGCTGCCACTATCTATATCGCACGCTGTATGAGGCAGAAGAACCAGATTTGGAACAAAGATTTTGAGTCAGGTATCCAGCGCCTCAAGGAGGATATCGCTACCTTGTCCGATGGTAAACTGTCCACCTCTTTTCCGGAGTTCGATGAGGCTATGGCTCAGCGCATCGTCGCCTATCAGGACAACGCGCCGAAGAATGTACAGCGCAAGACGGTAAAAAGGCAGAAAAGATAACAACTAAGCAGTCGGATGATTTACTGCTGATCACCGCTTAGCGGAAAATCAACAAAGTAAAACGGCACCGCGTGAGCGATGCCGTTTTACATTTGTCCGGGCTGATAATTAATCATCAGCGGCTAGACCTGTGTAACGGATACCTGTTATACGCAGACGATCATAATAAGCACCTGCATACGGATCAGCACCGAACGCGATGTCAAATACGATTGAGTCAGCCTGCACGCCACTCGGTGTCTTGCCTGCACCAAACAGGATCTTGCCATCGGTAATGTTTACAACGTCTTCGTCGATAATGTCAAAGCCGTTGGCAACACTAAAGGTTCCGTTTGCGAGATTGCAACCTACCTTCACTTGGAAGCCGTTGTCATCCCAGATGTTACCCATAGCGCCATCAACATCACCAACCCACATCGAGTCGGTAGTGTTAGCAGCGGTGTTGAAAGTATTGAGCCAGAACTTGCCGATACCGAACAGGTCAGCGTCCTCCAGAACGATCTCACCATCTGCATCAACAGCTATGCACTCCACGTACCACTCGCCTGCCATCTTCTCGGTAGCTGTGCCACCAATCGGGTCCTTCTCGCAGGAAGCGAGAGTAAGCGTTGCTAATGCCAGTATAGCATATAATACCTTTTTCATAATCCCAAATCAACTTTAGTAAGTTCAACTGTGAAGTCCATAAATCCGGCATACGTAACCGTGTAAGAGATCGTCTGTGTCGCAGCGTCATACTTGGCGTCGGATGACAAAGCGTCAGCGGCGTCACCCCAACCAGGAACATAGCTGCTCTCGAGGGTAATGGTACCATCGTCAGCAATGGAGATAATAGCCTGCATAGCATAATCGCTGCCGTAGCTGGCTCTCTGAGCATACCAGCCGGCGAGCAGGTCATCTACAAAGTAGGTGCCGTCACCGTTGTCGAGAATCAGAATCTCGAACGATGCTCCGTAGGCCACGTCGGCACCGGTTTCGGTGTTTGTACGGTAGCTGGCAGGACTGCATGCCCAGAAGCCCTCGATGGGGTTACCTAGATCCAACACAATAACCGTGCGGCTGGCTGAAGCAGGGAAACCATCCTCATTAACGATGCTGTAAGTAACGCTATAAACACCGGAAGCCGAAGTGTCAACATTGCTGTTAATCTCAACCTTGTCGGTTACGTCCTCCCCCTTCATCGTAGCGGTGAAACCCGGGTCAACAAACTCCGAACCCTTGGCTACAATCATCGTTGACTCACCCTCCAGAGCAATCTCTGCATAATAGGTAATCTTCGTCAAGCCGGCAGACTCCTTCTCGCAACTCGTAAATCCGAGAGCAAGCAGAGCCAGGGTTGCGATAAATAATATATTCTTTTTCATAATCGTAATCTTATCAATAGGTTAATACTATCTAACAATTACTTACCCCAGAATATCGGCTCCAGATATCCCGGGAACGACGGTGCGTTGCTGTTACGCGACGTACTGATTTCCGGATAAGCGAAGCGCTCCAGGAGTTTGTTGTCACCTACCTGGTTGAATACCTGGAACGGTGTATAGAGCGTGCCCGGCTGATAGAGAGCCAGATTCAGTGCACCACTACCGGCAAACATGTTCGAAGCTTTAACCGAACCGAAAGCCGGTTGGTCAAGACGACGTGCTTCGGTGTAACCCTCAAAGCCGTTGATGCCGGCCAGGGCAATCCACTTCTGCAGACCGATGCACTCTTTCCACTTGCTCTGGTCGTACGGGAACAGTGCCACGTGAGCAGCTGCTCCGCTAACGCCTGCTGTAGCAAACGAGGCTGCAATAGCATCAGCATAAGCAGATGCGGCATTGACAGCGTCATTCTTGCGGGCATAGAACTCAGCCAGGAAAAAGTCGATCTCAGCACGGCTAATCAGGATAACCGGTGTGTTGTACTCCAGTACAATCGGACACCATGCGGTTGTGGTAGCGTACTTATCCTCAACAGTTGAGAGGTTCGTTCCGGATATACTGCCCTGGAACTTGCCATCACCGTTCGGTTGGATCCAAGCTGCAAGACGGGGATCGGTGTAGGTATCGGTTTGCATTGTGCCAACCAATGCCAGGTTAGCAATCACGTTACCCTTGACAGCCGCCCATGAGGCGCGCTCCTCCGAGTAGAAGGGGTTAGCCTGACCGTTGGCGTTTGCCCAGCAGCCGGCAATCTGAATGTCGTCGTCAGGCAGCAGACCTGCATCGATGATTGACTGAATCTGTGCAGATACGTCCTCTACGTTTGACATGCGGCTCAGTAATTTCAGTTTCTGGGCGTATGCAAAACTTATCCAACCTTCAACCGACTTGTTCGGGAAGATGAAACTGGTTACAGCCATATCGCTGCTGTTCAGCTCTGCCAGAGCGTTGTCGATCTCATTGATCAGACCCTTGTAGATATCCTCACCGTTGTCATACTTAGGTGCCAGGTTATCGGGGTCAAAAGCCTCAGAGTAGGGCAGTTCGCCAAAAGCATCTACCAGCAGTTGGAAAGCGAACGCACGCAGAACGGTAGCTTGCAGCAGAACGACAGACTCGTTGCTGTCTTTAGCCTTCTTGATTACCGTATTCAGGTTGCTCAATGCGCGCTGGAACAACTGACGGTAAGCATCGCTACCATTCTCGGCCGAAACCTCAAACTGCGAATACTTCACATAGTTCGGTGTGCCGAATTGCTGTGCGTAGTATTGCGCATTGTAAGCACCGAGGATGTGCAGCGTATAAGCGTACGAGGCAGCAATATTCATCTCTGCTGCAGGCAGGATCATTTCACTCTTCAAGTTCTCCTCAGCAGGAGAATTGGGGTCGTAGTTGATATCCAGGTAATCCTTGCAACCGGTCAGACCCAAAACGAGTACGGAAAACAATAATATACTAAGTTTTTTCATATCTTTGTCCTCCTCAGTTTAGAATTTTATATTCACGTTTACACCATACTGACGGCTTGTCGGGTTGGAGTACAACTCACCGAACTGTGCAGCCAGGTCACCATCTGTAGCATACGAGGTGGTTTCCGGATCAATATAGTAGTTGTCCTTAGCCGTGAACGTTGCTACATTGTTCACGTAAGCAGTAATGGCTATACCCTCGAAGTGCATTGCCTGCATCCATTTCTTAGGCATATCCCAGGTCAAACTGATGTTACGCAGTTTAGCGAACGAACGGTTAAGCAGGAAGAATTCGCCTCCCTGACCGGCACCTGTGCCGTCGAAGAAATTCTGGTAACTACCATCAAGCAGGAAGATCGGAGTAGTGTTCTCCTCGTAGATAGGATTGCCTTCGGCATCCGTTCCTACCTCTACTACAGAGTTCGGAACGACGAACGGCTTACGGCCGTTGTAGGTAGTAGCTATGCCGTTACCGGTGAACTCCATCAGGTTCTTCGTACGTGAGAACATATATCCGCCCAGACGTGCGTCCAGGGTTGCGCTCAGCGTTACGCCGTAGAAAGACAGCGATGTGCTGATGCCTCCTGTCCACTTGCTCTGCATGTTCTTACCTGTGTCTTCGATATCTGTACCGATAATAGGTTGACCGTCAGCACCTACTATGATTTTGCCATCCTCGGTGTATTGCGGCAGATTGGTGTAGAACTGACCCATCGGTTTGCCTACTTCAGCGTAAGCATATACGGCGTCGGCTGATGTTGAGAAGCCCTCGATGATACTCTTGCCGCCTTCCAAACCTTCAGGCAACTCCAAAACGGTATTCCAGTTGCGGGCAACGTTGAAATTCAAATCCCACTGGAAGTTCTTCGTCTTAACAGGCGTGGTGTTCAGCACCAACTCGAAACCGGTGTTGCGTACCTTACCGAAGTTCGTAACCATCCAGTTGTAACCCGTAGCAGGGTCAACAGGCAAGGTGAAGATTTGATCTTTGGTGATACGGTGATAGTAGGTAGCATCTAAACCCAAACGGCCGCCAAAGAACTGCAGGTTCAAGCCGGCCTCAGCCTCAGATGTCATTTCCGGACGCAGGTTGCCGCTACCCAGAGTGGCGGTAGCCATGAATGCGTTTATACCGTTCATTGGGAACAGAATAGCATCCGGGTTGTAAGCAGTAGTAGCATATGCTTGAACGAATGACGGGTTGGTCAGATACACATTGGCATCGTTACCGGTCATACCATAGGCTGCGCGGATCTTACCGAACGACAGAATGTTGTTCGTCGGGAGAAGTTCCGTAAATATCCAGCTGGCTGTTACGCCCGGGTAGAAGTAGCTGTTCTTAGCCAACGGCAGGGTTGACGACCAGTCATTACGTGCTGTCAGGTCGATGAACAACTGATCGGCATAGCCTAAGGTGATGTCACCGAACAGACCTATCGAACGACGCTTGGATTGTGATTCAGTGATGTCATCCTTGTTAGCACCATTGCTCAAATCCCAGAAGCCCGTCTCGAAAGTTAAGTCACTCGTCGTAGCAGAAAGCGATGTCGAAGCACGCTCGTTGATGTTCACACCGGCTACGATGTTCAAGTCAAAGTCACCCCACTTGTTTTGGTAAGTTGCCAAAATGTCGTGGTTTAACTCATACAAACGACGATAGCGCGCATGTACAGAACCTGTCTGGTTCATCGAACTGGGGGGATAACCCATATCATCGGTGATCAGAGCGTCGTCCAAATTGATTTGCGGCATGCCGATCTTGGTGTCAGCATCTGTGTAGTCGAAACCGAAACGGTAGGTCAGCGTCAGACCTTTGACGGGTTTGGCATCAACCTGAACCTTGCCGTACACCTGCTTTGCATCACTGTGGTGATAGTTGTTGGCAATAGCCCAATACGGGTTGGTGATACCGTAAGGAGTCAAGTAAGCTTCCGGTGTGTTGAACGGACTCGACAAATCGGCCTTGTCCACCAGAGAGATGTCACGCGGGAACTCATACAAACCGTCAATTACGGATGTACCCTGATAGGTATCTACCACGTCGGTTTTAGATTTGGCAAAGTTCACTGAACTCGAAATCTTCAGCCAATGAATAGGCTCGTAACTACCGCGGAAAGCAATTGTGTGACGCTTGTAAGTGTCTTTGTCACCCGGCATTACACCATTGTCGCCTGAGTACGAGTAAGATGCGTAGTACGTCATCTTGTTGTCGGCAGAGGCGCCACTGAACGATACATTGTGGTTGTGTGAAATACCGATGTCGAAGAAATCCTTGACGTTCGTCGGAACAGCCGAGAACTTGTGAATCAACTGCTGGTTGTTCCAGATAGGACCATACACCTGAATCGATCCGTCCAGTGCGGGACCCCACGAGCCATTCTCGATAAACGTCTGCTGACCGTTCCATCCCTGACCAAACTGGTTCTGGAAGATGGGCAGGTTGGCAATCTGGTTGAAGGCTACGCCACCGCTGTACTCAATGTTGAAGTCTCGCTTCTCACCTTTGGCACCCTGCTTAGTTGTGATGATCACTACACCATTGGCAGCACGGCTACCATACAAGGCTGTTGCAGCGGCACCTTTCAGAACGGTCATCGATTCGATGTCCTGTGCAGCGACGTTGCTGATGCCACCCAGCGAGGCGGCTTTCTCATCCAGACGCAGACTGCTGTTACCATAATCGGTGGTGTTCTGCAAGGGCACGCCGTCGATTACATATAACGGCTGGTTGCTACCGCTCACAGAGGAGAAACCACGGATGATAATGTTGCTTGCAGCCCCCGGGTCTGTCGAAGTTGACTGCACTTGTACGCCCGCCACCTTACCGGCCAGAGCTGTGGCAACGTTCGTTGTACGAGCCTTGGTAATCTCTTCGGCATCTACCTTGGTGGCAGCATAACCTAGAGTTCTCTCGTTACGTGATATACCCAAGGCTGTCACTACAACCTCGTCCAGCACCTCGGTGTCTTCCTCCAGGCTGATGAGCATTTCACCGGTCGAAGCAGGCAGCGATACGGAAAGCATACCTACAAAACTTACTACCAGTGTTGCACCCGGCTCTGCCTCGATGCGGAACTGACCGGTGTAGTCCGTCACAGTTCCCCGGCTGGTACCAAGTACAGATACTGAGGCGCCGGGAATACCCTCGCCATCTGCTGCACTTACAACCTTACCGGTAATGGTCTGGGTTTGACCCAAAACCTGTCCGATGGCAAGAATGCATACGGACAAAACGAGTAAGAATTTTTTCATACCTTAAAGTTTTTTTAACTAATACCTATATGTTTCACTTACTATTAATAACCAGTCAAGGATGTAAACCGGTTTATGATTATCGTGAAACCAACAAATACGCTCGCAAAGGTACAATATTTTTTTTTCTTCTTCAAATAATAGTAAGTTTCGAATGTTCAAAATGCGCCCTAAAACACATTTCTGCTATCAAAAGTTTACAAAATATGCCGAATTATGTATCATTTTGTATGCGAATGGCCGAATTTTGTGTCAATGTGCTATGATTCGTACAAATATCGTGCCAAACTGTAATAAAACAATAAGAGCCGGCGCAATGCCGACTCCTATTGATGCCATCTCTGATTCTATATGAATCCGAAATGTGTTTTCCCGATGCGTTGCTTGGAGGCAAGGCTGCGGGTGAGTAAGATTTATTCTTCCTCCTTGAGCGATTCCTGGTAAGCCTTGAGCAGCTTGTCCTGCACATCGCCCGGAACAAGTTCGTAGTCCTTGAACTTCATAGTGAATGTGGCACGACCGCCGGTGAGTGATGACAGTGTAGTTGAATACGAAGCCATCTCTGCCAGAGGCACTTGTGCGCTCAGACGGGTAAAGTTCTTCTCGGTGTGCATGCCCAGTACCATTCCACGACGGCCGGTGATGTCGGACATTACATCGCCCATCATGTCGGACGGTACAAATACCTCTACATCGTAGATAGGCTCCAGCACCTTCGGGTTGGCATTGCGGAATGCCTCGGCGAAAGCGTTGCGGCCAGCCAGACGGAACGAGATTTCGTTAGAGTCAACGGGGTGCATCTTGCCATCATATATAATGACGCGCACGTCACGCGCATACGAGCCCGTGAGAGGACCTTGCTCCATGCGATCCATCAAGCCTTTCAGGATAGCCGGTATGAAGCGTGCGTCGATAGCACCACCTACGATAGAGTTGATCAGCACGAGTTTGCCGCCCCACTCCAGAGGAATCTCCTGTGTATCTTTCACGCTGATGCGGTACTCCTGGTTGCCGAACTTGTAAACCTCCTTAACAGGTACGCCTTCCTCGTACGGCTCAACGATCAGATGCACCTCACCGAACTGACCCGAACCACCGGACTGCTTCTTATGACGGTAGTCGGCACGTGCGGCTTTGGTGATTGTCTCGCGATACGGGATCTTCGGCTCCTCGAAGGTAACCATCATCTTGTCGTTGTTCTCCAGACGCCACTTGAGTGTACGCAGGTGGAATTCACCCTGACCGCTCACGATAGTCTGCTTGAGTTCCTTGCTCTGCTCAACGAGCCATGTAGGATCTTCCTCATGCATTCGGGTGAGCAATGCACTAAGTTTTTCAGCTTCCTGCTCGTTGTTCGGGCGAATAGCACGGCGGTACTTCGGATCAGGATAGCTGACCGGCTCATATTGCAACTCGCACTCTTTGGCGTTGAGTGTGTTGCCAGTGCGGGTATCTTTTAGTTTAACCGTAGCTGCAATGTCTCCGGCACAAACCTCATCTACCGGTACGCGGATACTGCCGTCCACAGCATACAACTGCGAGATGCGCTCCTTAGAGCCACGATCCATATTTACCAGGTCATCGGCAGCATGTACCGTACCCTGCATTACCTTGAAGTAGTTCACATCACCGATGTGCGGCTCAACGGATGTCTTGAAGATGAACATCGAAACCGGCGCTTTGTCGTCCGGAGCCACTTCTGCACCTTCGGTGCTCAGAGGCTTGGGTGCATCGGCTACAGCAGGTGCCATTTCGCCCAAGAACTCCATCAGTCGGCGTACACCCATGTCGCGTACACCTGATGCGCAGATTACGGGGTAGATGCCGCCATCCTTGAATGTGTTGCGGATGCCCTCTATCGTCTCTTCGATGCTCAGTTCGCCCTGATCGAAGAACTTCTCCATCAGTGCCTCATCGTACGAAGCGGCAATCTCCATAACATTGGCCAGCATTTCTTCGGCCTTGCTTTGCTCCTCAGCAGGAATGTCTTTCAACTCGGGAGCGCCACCTTCGGCTTTCCATACGAGCATTTTACGTTTCAGTACGTCGATAGCGGCATTGAAACCTGCACCAGGATTAACGGGGTACTGTAGTACAACAACCTTGTTGCCGAAGTTCTCCTTGAGTACTTCCAGTGTACGGTCGATATTTGCGTTTTCGTGGTCGCATTTGTTCACCAAGAACACTACGGGTTTCTTGGCGTTCTCAGCCAGACGGAAGTTGTTCTGCGTACCAACCTCCACGCCTCCGTTAGCCGTCAGCGTGATGATGGCGGTATCACAAACGTGCAGTGCAGAGATTGCACCGCCGCAGAAGTCGTCCGAACCCGGGCAGTCGATGATGTTCAGTTTCTTGCCGGCGAATTCAACATTACATACGGTCGAGAATACCGAATAGCCGTATTCTTTTTCTACGGGGAAGTAGTCACAAACAGTCGATTGAGCCTCCACCGTTCCGCGACGTTTGATAACTCCGCTCTCATAGAGCATCGCCTCCATCAACGTGGTCTTACCAGAACCACTACCTCCCATCAAGGCAATGTTCTTGATTTCATTTGCATGATAAACTTTAGCCATAAGTTTTAGATTAAATGGTTAATTATATTTTGTTATTTTTCTTTTCCAGTTTTTGCAAGTATTGCTTCATGTAGTAGAATTTCGGCCATCTTGCAGTGGCTTCACGTGCTTTTGCTATCGCCTTGTCGGTCAGTCCGAGTTTGTCGTAGCACTGCACCAGGCTTACCGTTTGCGCCATGTATGTCCAGTCGCGTTCGTGCTCTGCGGCCCGTGCTGCAAACAGGCTGTCGGCGCGTTCGTACTCCTGCATGGCTTGCTGTTTGTTGCCGCCCATCAATCTCGGCGCGTAGAAATGTACATTAGCCTGTATGCCCCACGCCAGCGGATGCGTTGAGTCTGCCTCAATAGCCTGTTCGGCATGACTGAAAATCTGGTCGCTGTGTGATATGACATGTCGCGCATATACTGCCAAATCGTAGGTGTGGAACGCAACCATATAAACATGTACCAGCACTTGCGGCAGATTGTTTTTGAGCGCTTCTATATGTTCCCCGAACTGACGGATATACGGCCGTGCGGCACGTTTGTCGATGTCCAGTAGCGCGGCTGCATACCCATATTCGTAGTACAATCTGCGCGTCTGCTCCTGCGTCGTAAGCGAGTCGAAACAAGCATGGTCGATATACTCTTTCCACAGTCCCATGTCCCCCGCCTGATAGGCGGCGTAGAGTTGCTCGTCGGAGTACGGCGCAACCTCAGCAGGTTGCGCCTTTACTCCGCATGGCAGCATGGCAGCCATGGCTGCAAGCAGTATGACAACGCGCTTATGCAGCATTACTTGCCTGTTGCTTTATTTGCCTGCCTGCTCGAGCATCAGCGTGTGGGTCGGCAGGTCGCAAACCTCCGTTGGGCCATAATATTGGATTGGTCCCGGGTAGATGTAACTGGTGTTAGCGTCAGCCCACTCGGCGCGATGAGCAGCGAAGAACTTGTACGGTGCACCATTGAGGTCAACCAGAGCTTTCTGGATAACAGGTTTCATCTTACCGTTACGTTTCTCCATGTTCATCATCATGGTGATAGGCACGCCACCTGCGATCCACTCAGTAGCAGGTTTGGTCAGGTTGCGCACGAGCGACATATATCCTGTTTTGCCGGCAGCAATCAGGTGGGTAGCCGTTACGCCAATCGAGTAGCAATAGTCGGCATCGAAGTTCGAAGGTATAGCGCAGCGTCCTTCGTAGCCGAAGAAGTGGTTCAATGCAGAGAACTTGCCTTTGTACGTGCCGGCAGCCTTGAGTTGTGCCAGACGTTTGCCTACCATCTCGATGAGCAGTTTCTCGGTCTCAATCTGGCTAACCATCACGTTTCCGTGAGGATCGCGGTCGAGCGTCAACTGGCGTGCAATACCCTTCGGTAGCGAGCGATAGAGTTCGCAGCTGGCCGGTGACAGCATTGACTTGACGTATTCGCGTTTGGCATCATCGCCCTCGAGCGAAGCAAACTCCTCGTTCTGTGCGAGCAAGTCGTTAAGTTCCTGAATCAGGATACGCATAGCGGGGATGAACTCAATCAGTCCTTCGGGAATAAGAACGGTGCCGAAGTTCAGTCCGGCGTTGGCGCGGTCAACGATTACCTCTACAATCTGCTCAACTATATCGTTGAGTGTCATGTCCTTTGCCTCAACTTCCTCGCTGATAAGGCATATGTTCGGTTGCGACTGCAGGGCGCACTCCAAAGCAATATGGCTGGCGCTACGGCCCATCAGACGGATGAAGTGCCAGTATTTCTTGGCGGAATTGGCATCGCGCTGGATGTTACCGATTAGTTCGGAGTACACTTTGCAAGCGGTATCGAAACCGAAAGAGGTCTCAATCATCTCGTTCTTCAGGTCGCCATCAATGGTTTTCGGGCAGCCGATAACCTGTATGCCGCATTGCTTCTGCAAGTAATACTCAGCGAGCACGCAGGCGTTGGTGTTTGAATCGTCTCCGCCGATGATTACAATGGCCTTGATGCCCAGTTTCTTGCAAACCTCGATACCGTTGTCGAACTGCCAGGTCTCTTCCAATTTGGTACGACCCGAACCGATGATGTCAAAACCGCCGGTGTTGCGATACTCGTCGATAATCTCTTTGGTCAGTTCCTGATACTTGCCCTCAATGAGTCCTGAAGGGCCTCCGAGGAAGCCGTAGAGTTTGTTGGCGGGATTGAGTTTTTTGAGCCCGTCAAACAATCCGCTGATGACGTTGTGTCCGCCGGGAGCTTGACCACCGGAGAGTATAACGCCAACGTTCATAGCAGGCAATGCTACGGGAGCGTCATCACTCGGCTCCATAGTGATAACAGGCAATCCGTACGTGTTTGGAAAGAGTTTTTTGATTTCTTCCTGATCAGCAACACTCTGCGTTGCTGCACCTTCAGTCAGACGAACATGGCCGGACAGGGCTACCGGCATTTTCGGTTGATAACTGCCTCTGGCAATCTGTAAAGGAGATTTTTGCATGATTGTATTGTTTTTATTTGTTAGTCGAAAGTCGAAAGACCGTTTGCTTCGCTCACTCAAAGATAAAACTAATTTCTCTTTGAGCGCATCAGTCTTACGTAAAGTGCTCTGCGCACAAATAGCATACAAAGATACATAAAATTTCCGAAATTTGCAAATATGAATGATTTTTTTTATGATTTTTGGTCAAAAATTTGCAAATTTCAATAAAATATCGTATCTTTGCGCTGTTTTTACTGCCGCGATGGTGGAATCGGTAGACACGAAGGACTTAAAATCCTTTGGCCCGAAACGGCTGTGTGGGTTCAAGTCCCACTCGCGGTACTGTAAGCGGAAGAATAGGCAAGACCAACAGGTTTTGTCTATTCTTTTGTTTACCCGAGTGCTGCGGTGGGACTTACGTAGGAAGTCCCACTCTCGTCTTCTTTATGCAAGTGCCACTACTTAACCAATCAACCTTTCCACTATAGTTAGCCCGGTATTTCCTCCGATGACATAACCGTCATATATTTGTCCGCCAGAGTGAAGATGGTCAACCACCAAGGGCTGGTTTTGGGCGATCACGCGGCATGAGAAGGTGTCTCCTGTATGCAACTTACTATGATGTACTTCTGCTATACGCCAACGATAGTCACCCAAATATTCCAATATGCACGTTCGGTCAGGTAACCAAGCTATATGCACTCTATCGCCTGGTTGCAAATCTTCGGCCTTGACGGCAGTAGAGTAGATAAAGTCCGACTCTTCGCCAGCATGTCCGTACGCGTTCAAGATATCTATAACCGAACGGCGGACATGTGCGTAACCTATTTTGTATCCCCACAGACGGCTTAGGGTGTCACTGCTGACCTCTCTGCCGGTCTTTTGTTTGACAAACAGACTCAGTTCGGCAAAATCCGCTGGAGAGGCAGGGCACTTCCCGTAACGTGCCTCGACTGCCTGTTTGACTTGACGAACATCTGTGCTATCTGACAAAAATGAAGTGATCATAGTGCTTTATCTTCAAAAATACGGCACAAAATTACGAAAATATTTGCATATATCCAAATATTTTTGTAATTTTGCACCCTCTATGGTACAATCTGAGTTTACATCCGGTCCTGTGCGTGAGTTGTCCCCCAATGAATTGGGAGTTGACAACTATACTGATTTTGAGCTGTTGTCGGATAGCGGTCACAACCGCGTTTATCGGGCAATGCATGCCGGCAAACGGGTTGTACTCAAGGTCGCCAAAGAGGAGGAAGGCAACACGGCTCGCAACCGCTTGCTTCTGAAGCGTGAGTTCGACATTATGCATGATATTGACTGCCTGTATGTGGTCAAGACATGGCAGATGGCGGATGTTCCCGGACTTGGCAGAACTATTGTCATGGAGTATGTGCAAGGGCGTACATTCGACAAGTTTGTACAAGAGAAGCCACCATTGTCCGTTCGCAAAAGGGTAGCAGAGGAATTGATAGAAGCCTTAGACACACTACATGCCCACCAGACCGTACACGGCGATCTTAAACCGGACAATATTTTGATCACCGATGTAGGCAATCACGTGCGGTTGGTTGATTTCGGTTTTTCGGACACGGATGCGTACGTGGCGAAGGACATCGGCACGGCACCTTCCATAGCCGACACTGCGCAACTTCCGTCAGATGCACTAACACCATCGAGGGATATCTATGCGTTGGGCAAACTTCTGCAAATACTTTTCCCTCATTCAGCCCGTATGGTTGCACGGGGTTGCTGTGCTATGCCGCCATCGCGCCGATATCAGTCGGTCAGCCAAGTGCGTAACGCCCTGCACCGCTATTGGGTATGGCAATGGCTGCTGCCGCTGATTGTCATTGTATGTGCCGCGATGGCGATCCTTATTATTTTTGTGCCTGCACCCAAAGGAGCAACAGAGATTCCACAATCAACAGCGGATACGACATGGCAGAATGTGCGCAAGGATACAGTTGTTATTGTACAACAAACCACAAAGAAGGATACCGTTGTTATTACACGACAAGTTGTACTACGGGATACGATTTTGGTTCATCATCAGGAAGACAGCACATGGATAAGTATTCGGCAAGACATGGATTCATTGTATAGAAGCCTTTACAACTTGTATGCTGATTCGATAACAAACATGCCCGAGAAGAGCTACAACAAGGGGAAGAAACTGCATAGCGCATACGTCATGCGGATGTACGAGACAAAAGAGCAACTTATTGCCGTCAATCCCCAATATGAAAAGCAAATAGAACAAGAATATATCCCATTATATGGTCGCGGCTTTACGCGAATGTTGCAACTATTCAAAGATTACCCGCGAGAATAAATAACTATCTTTTGTTTTTTTAGGGCTAATTAGGGCGCAATGGGCTAACCATTTGCGCCTTTCATTTTTTTGTTGTATTTTTGCACTACTTTTGCAGCAAAATAAGGTAGTAGTACGCAAATGTGCAAAAAAATGCAGCTGTTTTGCAAAAAAGTACACATAAAATTTACATATGTCAGAAAATTTGTGTAACTTTGCACCATCTTCTCAGCGGAGAATGATGGCATGCTGTCATTGACAGTTGTCTACATACTGATTACCTAACAAGACCAATTGGATTCGTAGGAATCTCGCAAATTTCAAGAATCACGATAATTGGCGTGTGTTAGTGCACATTTGTGTACTACTTTTGCTGTATTTGTGATTCGGGCTATGCGAGAGCCTCTGCGAAAATACAGTAAGAGTAGTATTTTTTTGTGTCAATGTTAAAAAATTATAAACGGAGAATGCCGAAGTCTTGTGCAAGAACGAGTGTAAGTTTTGCTTACGCAACTCGCCGAAGCCAAGACTGGCGACGTTCGGAACGTAGTGGAGAACGCCGAAAATCCTTAAAAGAGTAGGCGAAACATAAAAATATATTAATTATGAACTCAAATCAAGCATTTAGTAATGACGATTTAAACTCTATGCCACAAGTTGAAAATGGTACCATTAGAGTTAATGGAACGATGTTACCCAATGGAAATCACCCATACAGCAATGCCTATTGGAGTGGTGAGACATTAGTGGCTAATGAAGTTCCTTCAGGGGGACAACAAACCACGTGGTTCTTTGTCGGATTCAACAACCGTTTTATAGGTCATAACGGGCAAATAGATGGTAGCAGTGAACGCGACTGGAAAAGAGCATTGGAGAAAGCACGGAAGTATCGTGATTCGTCAGAAGAAAATGATTCTAATGACGATGATGATTCATCGTCAAGCGAAGATGGTTTGGGAATGAAAATTCTAAAGTGGTTCTTAAAACTAATATGGAAGATAGTTACCCTACCGTTTAGATTAGTGTGGGATCTCATTGTGAGTACTTTCCGTGGAGAATAGGATATATATGGAGGAAGCCGAAAATCCTCAAAAGAGTAGGCAAATATATAAACACATTAAGATTATGGCATTATCAATGGACACCCTTTCTGGAAGTGCATCTTATCGAGGAGATGTAGAAGTGAAAGGTAGTTATGTTACCATCTATGACTGCAATGGTGGTGTTTCACGCGAAGTTAATCTCTCCAATGGAGCAGGCTCAGTTCCCGTAGATGCTTATTGGAGCGGTTCCCGTGTAATCGTAGAGATGAGTACTGGTACAAGTTATTACATTACATCCCAAGGGGTTGGAATGTTATAACATGGTTATCTGCCCACGCTCTATTAACCCTCACACATAATCGCCATCATCAAGATTATTTTGAAGATGGTGATTATGGGGGGACTACATAGCACCTTCTACTCGATATTTACTGAACTATAATCAGCGCAAAGAGGAATATTCATTATAAAAACAACAAAAAATATGGCAGGATTTTTTAGTCGTTTGGGGAATAAACTTTTCCCAAAACATATGACAAAAGAAGAGTTCATCCAAAAAGCAAAGGAAGAACATGGAAATTATTATGACTACAGCAAGGTTAGGTATACGGATGAAAACACAAGAGTTACTGTTATTTGTCCAAAACACGGTAAATTTCTAATAACGCCCAAAGAACACTTAGAAGGAAAAGGGTGTGAACAATGTGTAAACGAAAGGGTGGATGGCTTTCTGTCTTTCATTAACGAACATGCAACAAAGGATAGTGATTATGATTCGGGCTTGTTTAATGACGAGATGTTGGATGATATTTTTGGGACTGACGAAGATGATGAAGAAATTCGGTATATAGGCAAATATTCTGATGACAAGACAGCCATTATCGAATGCCCAAAAGATTTTTCGGGAACGTATGTTATCCCTGACGGTGTGGAAGAGATATTAACCTGCGCGTTCCAAGACTGCAAAGGTTTGAAAACGGTTATCATGCCCGATAGTGTGATAGAAATCTACAGTAATGCTTTTTGCGGATGCACAAACTTAAAATCTGTACAATTTTCCAAGGCACTTGAGCGCATAGGTTGGAAGGCGTTCGACGGATGTAGCAGCCTGACTTCCGTAATTATTCCGGATAGTGTAAAGAAAGTGGATGATATGGCTTTTAAGGGCTGTGTAAACCTGAAAACAATAGTTCTATCGGAACGTATAAGAGCAATTGACGGTCATCTGTTTGAGGGGTGTACAAGCCTGAAAACAATCACAATTCCCGAACGAGTAAAGGAGATTGAGCCGTATGCATTCAAGGATTGTACAGGATTAACGCAAATAACCATTCCAGACGGAGTGGAACATATACATAGCGGCGCTTTTAGCGGATGTTTGAATGTAGCAACTATATCGTTGCCTGAAAGTCTGATGACATTAGATGCAAATAATGCAGGCATCTTTGAGGGGTGCGATAATCTTCGTGAGATTATTGTTCCCTTTGGGCAAAAACAACGCATTGCCGATTTATTCGAAGAAAAAGACGCAATGTACAAAGTATTACTTGTTGAGAAATAATATTATTCTATTTGCAGCCTAAAAATCTCTCTAATGAAAGTGGTACTTTTTGATGTGGGAAAGTAGCGTATATTGTTGCAAGTGATTTCTAAAAATAGAGATGAGTAAATATGGAATGTTAAGAATGTGAGCTATCTCTTTCGCGATTAGGCCCGTTCGTTCATACATATAGACAAGCATACAAACAAACATTCATTCAATCAACTAATTTTACTATTGAACATGAGAACCAAAATCATTATATTGTGCAGCCTGCTATACGCAGTATGTGTTCCGACATTTGGCGGGAATCGTCCGTATGAATATATGCTCGACGAACCTAAGTGGGAATATGAGCGAGCAGATGCACGAATAGAGATACGGACAGCATGGGCGTGTCTGACAGGTCGGCAAAGTTCATATGTCCTCCCTGATACCATCCTATCTGATTCGGTTATCCCTGATACAAGGATTATGAACGGTGGAGAACTCCATCATGTCGAGTGTATATGGGAAGGGAGGAGGACAGAAGAGTGCTACTATATGGATACCAACGGTAACATGGTTGAAGTGCTCGGTAGCTTATCCGCCAACAATGGTCAACCGTATTCACTCAGTCCGTACCACTATATAACCTCTGATGGCTTAGTAACCTTCAACGCGCGCAAATGGATAGAAATGGTGCTATGGTGCTTGAATGTTCTTGTCTCTCCTTGGCTGTGGTTAGCCGTTGTGTTGTCCTTGCTCGTCGTCATTTTCCGCAGGTATAAACGCGACTGACATTGGCGCGAAGATTCTTGGCTTACTATTATCATTCAATAGGGTCATCTTCTCTTTCTGTAGATACAGATTAACCTTGTTGTCGATTAACCGTTTCACGGTTTCCATTTCACTATAGATATAGTGCATACCCTCTATAGGGTTTTCTCTGATGTATGATATTCCACATAGATGACATGGTCAAAATGGGAGTTTCCATCTATGTTTTTTCGGGTCAGGAATAATAAACCGCAACGCCCATATCTTATCAAGGTCTCTAAGGAAAGAGTTCGTAATTAGTCCCACTCGGGGTACTGTAAGCGGAAGAATAGGCAAGACCAACCGATCTTGCCTGTTCTTTTGTAATTTAGCGGGTTACAACTCAGGATGTTGGATGGTTATCTGCTGCCCGGGTTCGGAGTAGTAGAACATAACCAGCACAACGGGTTTGTTGCCGCGGTTCTCTCCGCGATGCACCGTGCCGATCACCTCGACGAGTGCCTCACCTTCGCGGAAGGTGCGCCCCATGCCGCTTGGCGGCATCAGTAGCGCCTATCTGCCGAACGCGAGGCGTCATAGGATTCGATAGTCTTACTCTGTATGATCACGGTCGTGTCACCGCGTTTGACGCTGCTCGAGGTCGTGGTGACGGTTCGTGTAACGTTGCATGCAGTAAGCAGAACCGACAGCCCGATAGCCAACGCCGTCAATAGAGTCAGCAGGATTTGTTTGATGTACTTTTTCATAGGACTATTATGAGAATTAAAAATTAAAAATTACGAATTACGAATTTGCGAGCGGGGATTTTCAGGTCAACAATTAACAAGCATTACCTTCAATTATTTTATATAATCAAAAATGCGGCGGTACGCTGCCTACGCTTTCCCCCATCAAAACATTGCGATGCAAGTTTTGTTGGGGACCCCGGGGATTGATTCTCGTAAATATACGAGAAAAGGGGAAATCGCAGGGAGATCGACCAAGCATGGTCGATATATGGCGGCTCAGAGAGCCGTTGTCCGAATTGTATTCGGACGTAATGGACATAGAAAGAATGGTGTGCCATCGATGAGAGTACGGTAAGATCTCGGGGAAGTTGGACAAATCGCGTTCGGCACTCGGCGCTACAGATGACGCCCAGCGTCATAAATGCGACGCCTGTTGCTATCTGGGTCGTGACGACGCTCCCCGCTGTCCCTCCCGTTCGAAAGCAAAAGTCAATTGCTTTCTCCATGCTCTCCCCATACGAAACGCTGCGCTGGTTTCTATGGGGCAGAGGCGACAACGCTGCGCGTTTTTGGTTACCTAAATCAGCAAAATTGAGGGAAAATTGTTGCTAATTGACGACCGCCTTGCTATACCCCGGGGTCCCCGACGCAAGCCAAGCCAAAGGCTGCTTGCGGTGGGGAGAAGCCGAGGCCTCGTTGCGCATTTATGACGCCGAGCGTCATCTGTAGCGCCGAGTGCCGAAGGCGAGGTTAGCTTTGGCTTGCGTCGTACTCGTCGGCACACTCGTGCCAGAGGTACTGGTACAGGGTCTTGTAACCCGTCTCTTTCTGCGCATTGAACGCGGCGGTGTCGGCGGCGATGGTCGACAGGTTCTTCCTGCGCACAGCCACTGCCCGGACGATAGCACCGAATCGCTGACGTGCCAGGGTCTCGTCGGAGGTGACGGGAGTGGTGCGTTTGTACG
>SAMEA3663077__coassemble_55_pt1 | contig 52565 bp, 40 predicted proteins | sample SAMEA3663077__metabat2_high_PE_010 | metagenome-assembled genome bin SAMEA3663077 (sample SAMEA3663077) | pig gut metagenome | biome: pig gut; feature: pig-associated habitat; material: faeces | place: France | collected 2012
ACGCGACTGGCGCGGCGGCGGTAGGGCTTCGGCACGCGAGACTGCCGCACGCGTGGTGGCGGGCAACATTGCTGCACAGATGCTGGCAGAGCATGGGATAACAATCCAGGCGCAACTCGTGCAAGTAGGCGCAGAGACCGTCCCTGAGCTGTTCGACGAACTGATACGCCGTTACCAAGCCGAGGGCGATAGCATAGGCGGCATCATACGCTGCCAGGTCACAGGACTGCCCGCCGGACTGGGCGAGCCGATTTTCGACAAACTGCAAGCGCACTTGGCATATGCCGTCATGAGCATCAATGCCTGCAAGGGCTTTGATTACGGCAGCGGCTTTCAGGGCGTGAGCGAACCAGGGTCGATTGCCAACCGACATAGCGGCGGACTGCTCGGAGGTATAACCGACGGAACAATGTTGTCCTTCCGATGCGTATTCAAGCCTACCCCCACCACACCGAAGGCGCTAGAGCAAATGGTAAATGACAAAATAGTCAATCGCTCCGATGCCTGCGTTGCTGTGCGTGCCGTACCGGTCGTGGAAGCCATGACTGCACTGGTGCTGGCGAACTTCCTGACGATAGCACAAACCCATCATTCTGACAACAACCACTGATTCGATTATGAATACCATTTTTATCGTACTACCTATACTCACGTTGCTGATTTTCAACAACGAGGTGACAGCCATACCCGCCATCATCTACGCGCTGATGATGAACCTGATTCTGCTCGCGTACGTAGGTATAACCAAACTGCAGAAGTCATGAACCCCGACCTGCAACACTATATCGAGCAGACTATCCTGCCGCAGTACGACGCCTTCGACGGCGGACATCGGCGCGACCATGCGCTGACGGTTATCAGTGAGAGCCTAAAACTGGCTCGTCAGTACGATGCCGACGAGCAGATGGCTTATGCCATAGCCGCCTACCACGACCTCGGACTGCGTATCGACCGCGAACGGCATCATATACACTCCGGCGAGATTCTGCTGGCAGACAGTACACTCCGGCAGTGGTTCACCCCTGAGCAACTGCTCACGATGCGCGATGCGGTGGAAGACCACCGCGCGAGCGGCAAGAACCCGCCACGTACCATTTATGGCGCTATCGTGGCGGAAGCTGACAGGCAGATCGACCCGGCGACAGTCGTACACCGCACGATGGCGTACAGCGTAAAACTTTACCCCGACGGCGACTTCCCTACCTTGTACCAACGCAGTCTGGAACATCTGCAGGAGAAATATGCCGAAGGCGGCTACTTGCACCTGTGGCTGAACAGCGAACGCAATGTACGCGGGCTAAACGAGCTGCGCGACATCATTCGCAACGAGCAACGATTGCACAGTATGTGTCAGGAGTGGTACGATAAATACAAAAAGAAACAAGTATGACAACTGCCAAATTGGCAGTAGGCGTGACGCACAAACTGACAGATTGTTAACAATAAGGTATATGGCATGGATTTTGCACCGCTTAAGGTGGCAGCTAGAAGACTCTATATGTCTAGATGACTAGACTGCTGCTAGACGACTAGAAAGTAAAGAGATAAATAAAAAAACAAAATATTATGGCAAAGATTCAACCTTTAGCAGACCGCGTGCTCGTTCAGCCGGCGGCTGCAGAAGAAAAGACTGTAGGCGGAATCATCATCCCCGACAGCGCAAAAGAGAAACCCTTGCGCGGCACAGTGCTGGCAGTAGGTAACGGAACAAAAGACGAACCGATGATCCTCAAGCAGGGCGACCAGGTTCTCTACGGCAAGTATGCCGGCACGGAACTGGAGTTCGATGGAGAGAAATATCTGATCATCAAGCAAAGTGATGTGCTGGCGGTTATTCAATAGTTTGAGATTGTTTGATGTTGTTTGATGTTGTTTGAGATTGTTCAAACGCGAAGCATCAAACCTTCAAACAAATTTTTAATTCATTAAAAATATTATCATGGCAAAGATTATAACCTATGATACAGAAGCCCGCGAGGCTCTGAAGCGTGGCGTTGACCAACTGGCTGACGCAGTAAAAGTAACACTTGGTCCGAAAGGACGTAACGTCATTCTCGACAAGAAGTACGGTGCACCGCACATCACCAAAGACGGTGTGACTGTAGCCAAAGAGATTGAGCTGGATGACGCAGCCGAGAACCTCGGCGCACAACTCGTCAAGGAGGTTGCCTCCAAGACAGGCGATCAGGCAGGTGACGGCACAACAACCGCTACCGTTCTGGCACAAGCCATCGTAGGCGTTGGGCTGAAGAACGTAGCTGCAGGTGCGAACCCGATGGATCTGAAACGCGGTATTGACAAAGCCGTCAGCGCTGTAGTAGCCAACATCAAGGAGCAGAGCGAGGTTGTAGGCAACGACTTCGACAAGATCGAGCAGGTTGCCACCATCTCCGCCAACAATGATGCCGAGATAGGCAAACTGATCGCTGATGCCATGCGCAAAGTAAGCAAGGACGGCGTGATCACCATCGGCGAAGCCAAGGGTATGGACACCACCATCGATGTTGTACAAGGTATGCAATTCGACCGCGGGTACATTAGCCCGTACTTCGTAACGAACACCGAGACCATGGAAGTAGAAATGGACAAGCCTTACATCTTGATCCACGACAAAAAAATATCCAATTTGAAGGAACTGCTTCCTGTTCTCGAGCCTGCCGTACAATCCGGCCGTCCGCTGCTAATCATCGCCGAGGATGTGGACAGCGAGGCACTGACCACACTGGTAGTCAACCGTCTGCGTGCACAACTGAAGATCTGCGCTGTTAAGGCTCCGGGCTTCGGCGACCGCCGCAAAGAGATGCTCGAGGATATTGCCACCCTGACCGGCGGCGTAGTGATCAGCGAGGAGAAAGGTATCAAGCTCGACCAGGCTACACTGGATATGCTCGGCACAGCTGAGAGCATCACCGTAACGAAGGAGAACACCACCATCGTCAACGGCGCAGGCGACAAGGACGCCATAGCAGCCCGCGTAGCACAGATCAAGACACAGATAGCTGCCACCAAGTCCAGTTACGACAAAGAGAAACTGCAGGAGCGTCTCGCCAAACTTGCCGGCGGCGTAGCACAACTGAACGTAGGTGCTGCCAGCGAGGTGGAGATGAAGGAGAAAAAAGACCGCGTAGATGACGCTCTGAGCGCAACACGTGCTGCCATCGAGGAAGGTATAGTACCGGGCGGCGGCGTAGCGTACATCCGTGCCCAAGAAGCTCTCGCTAACGTGAAAGGTGAGAATGAGGACGAGCAGACAGGTATAGAGATCGTACGCCGCGCCATCGAAGAGCCGCTGCGTCAGATCGTGCACAACGCCGGCAAGGAAGGTGCTGTGGTAGTTGACAAGGTACGCAACGGCAAGGCAGACTTCGGCTACAACGCCCGCAAAGACGAGTACGAGAACCTGCTCGCAGCCGGTGTGGTTGACCCCGCCAAGGTTACACGTGTAGCACTGGAAAATGCTGCTTCGATTGCAGGTATGTTCCTGACCACCGAGTGCGTGATTGTGGATAAGAAGGAGGAAACTCCGGCACCAGCTATGCCTAACCCCGGCATGGGTGGCATGATGTAGCGCGTTCGGCAAACTGCGCGAACATATTGCGGCCTTGCACAATAGAGCGCGCAGCGATCGCAACAGATGACGCAAGATAAAGGGTGAGCTGAACGGCTCACCCTTTATTGATGCAAGTAATCGAATTCAGTAGCAAAAAACCTACTGCTCAGAGGATACGGGTTGCCTGGGAAATTCCAGTTGGCATTCTGCGCATGGCTGGAAGTAGAATAACGGAGCGAGATATTTGTAGGCGTCTGCGACCTTAGTTGCTAACAGCACCCTTTGTTTTCGGAGTCGGATGTCCGGTCGACCGGCTGGAAAGCAGGCGGAATCGTGTATCCTGCATAGATAAACAGTATAGCCAAGGAGAAGAACGGATAGACCTCAACGATCATCATAAACAGATAGACCCACAATGCCGCGAGTATGAAGAACGTAAGGTCAGCCGCTATCGGCGTAGTGTTCGGGCCGCGTATAAGCAGCAACAGGTGCAGTACTATCAACAATAAGATAAACGCACAAAGAGCCAGCCATCCGCCCTTGAGCAGTATATGCAGCACGAGGTTGTGGGTAGTCAATCCTTCGAGTTCAAGTTGATACCACATGTCGTCATGCTCGCCGTAACCGATGGCAGGTCGGCGCTCGATGAGCTGCTTGCTCCGCGTCCAGATATTCGTGCGCAGAGTGAATGTCAGATCCTTGTGCAGCACATGCTGGATGAAGTACTCTGTTTTGGGCAGAGAGGTATCGAGGTTGTGGAACACTGTCCACGACTGGAAACCAAAATACAACACGATGAACAGGCTAAGACAGGTTATGCGCAGCCACTTGCTGCGGAATAGCAGCAACACGCTGAAAGCAAGCAGAAGCGTAATACCAAGTAGCGATGTCTTGGAGCCTACGATGAGCAGTGTGCCGTACGAGAGTATAATAGTGAGCGCAAACGTAAGGCGGTAGAATATGTATGGTTCGAAGATGCTCGACGCAGGAGCTGTGGGACGCGGAATGAATCGCAGCAAGAGAATATTGCTTACCATAGCGATAAGTAACGCTTTGCCCATATTGTTGTAGTTGCCGCCAAGCAGGTAGTACATCTTACCGTTGGTAGCATAGTGCCATAGTCCCTCGGGACGCCAAAGCATCAACAGGAAGTTCACCGCAATGAAGGCGAGCAGGAAACAGGTAGTAACCTTCAACGGAAAGAGTGAACTCCGGGCAAAGAACCACCTGCACATAGCCCAGAATATAAACACATCGAGAGCCATAAGTGTAACCGACAGGATCGGTGTGCTGTTGAGTAAGCAGCAGACGCACATCACCACATAGTACAGGAGCATGCACAGGTCGATAGCAGTTGGACGTCCGCTCGTACGCAGAGCAAGAATAATGGCTATCGGAATCAAAGCTATCTTACCGGCGAGCAGCACATAGTGCACCACAGGCATAGCACCCGTGAACAGGAATCCCCGCGCCAAGATTATCAGAAAGGCGAGTAGGAATAAGGCTCTATTTATCTTTACGTTGGCCATTAGCCATTGGTTGTTAGTCATTTGCAATCCCAAAGAGTTCGCGGCGACAGATGACACACAGTGCAAGCAAGCCGATGAGGATGGTAGCCAGCAAAGCGATAGTTATATGTTGCGGTCCGGATTTCTCAGATGGGACACACGCATTACCAAGCGTGGTGAACGTCTGGTAATAACGCATCTGGGCATTGAGCATGATTGACTGCCGGGTGAACGAGTTGTAGGCTTCGTCGAGCAACGCAGCGCACGTATTGTCGCCTGCCTTGACTGCCTCAAGATACTCGGCGTGCACGAAGGCAATCTGCTCCTGCAAGTGCTCATAAACATGCTCGGTCTTATCAAAATAATACTCTGCCGTGAACTGCTTGAGACTATCTGCAGCCGCTTGAGCGATGAGCGCCGCCACGAGCGGGTCTTGTGCCTTGGCAGTGATAGTTGTGAGCTTGGTCTGACGATCGATCACGCAACCGATGTTCTTCCGCGCGAGGGCGATAGCCTCATCGGCTCTACCACGCGGATAGAACGGATCAAGCGCAGGCAACGGCTCACCGACCTCTGCTTGATGTTTGCCACGCAGCAGACGGCTGAATGTCTTGTGAACAGGATAACGATACTGTGTGGCCAAATACTCGTAGTATGTGCCGCTGAAAGCGCTATCGGCAGTCATGACCGGTGTAGTAAGTACCCGACAGAGGAAGTCGGACGAAGCAACCACCTCGTCGTAGTCATCCGGAACGATGGAATACGTCATCATCGACAGTCCGAGATCAAAGTTCTCGGGACGATTGAGAGTGAACGAACGGTTGTTCTCCGTAATACGCATCTCTTCGGTCGAAAGCGAAGTGGCACAAGTGAAGTACGTCGGCACATCATAGGTCAAAGCCCACACGCAAACGAACGTGACGGGGATGAACCAATACAGGAATACTCGCTTGCTGCGAATGCGGGCACCTATAGCTGCCCAGTTAAAGACTTGAAATTCTTGCATATTGATTATTTATCTAATTGTTCGTAGATTGAGTTGCGGCTCTTGTACTCGGGCACAATCTTTTTCATCAGTTTGACGGATGGGAAAGCCAATCCATTCTGCGCCGAGGCGATGAGTTCGTCGATGAGTTTGGACATCTTGTTGTAGTCATTCTCACGCACATTGGCGACCATGATCTTCTCGTTGGCTGTAGGCAGGGTCAACTCCTTCTGATTGAGTAGTTCCTCGTAAAGTTTCTCGCCCGGGCGCAGGCCTGTGTACACTATCTTAATATCCTTACCGGGTCTGTAACCTGCCAAACGAATCATGTTCTTCGCCAAATCGGCAATCTTGACAGGTGAGCCCATATCGAAGCAGAAGATCTCGCCGCCCTTACCCAAGGTAGATGCCTCCAGCACGAGACATGAAGCTTCGGGGATGGTCATAAAGTAACGAATAATGTCGGGATGCGTGACGGTAACCGGCCCTCCGGCAGCAATCTGTTTCTTGAAGAACGGTACTACACTACCGTTGCTGCCCAGTACATTGCCGAAGCGTGTGGTGATGAACTTGGTGGCCGAAGAATTGTCTGCCGACAATTTGCGGAATAGAGACTGCACATAGATCTCTGCTATACGCTTGGATGCACCCATGACGTTGGTGGGGTTAACAGCCTTGTCAGTGCTAATCATCACGAACCGTTCTGTCTCATACTCAACAGCCAAATCGGCTACGTTCTTCGTGCCGAGCACATTTGCCAAAATAGCTTGCGTGGGGTACTCCTCCATGAGCGGCACATGTTTGTACGCCGCTGCGTGGAATATGATTTGCGGGTGGTACTCCTCAAACACCTCGCGGAGCATTTCATGGTTACGCACATCGGTAATGACTCGAGCGTACGGTTGTTTCGGAAATTCCTTGCTTAGGTCGAGACTCAGGTCGTGCAACGGCGATTCCGCTATCTCTGCCAGCACAATCAATCGCGGCTTGAACTTCGACACCTGGCGCACAATCTCGCTGCCAATGGAGCCGGCTGCACCCGTGATCATAACCACTTTGCCGGTGATGACCTGGCTGACGTTCTCTGTATTGATATGTATCTCAGGACGCTCCAGCAAGTCTTCGACTTTGATGGATTCGATGCTACCAATCTTCTTGGTCATCTCCTCTGATTCATCCTCGTGGAAATCGGTGAAATACGGCGTAGTGAGGATACGTATATCGTTGTCCAGGAAGATGGCCAGATCCTTGGTGGGCGTTATGTGTTTCATCTTGAGCGGGGACACGATGATATCCTGCACTTCTTTGGCCTCGAGCAAGCGGATTATATTGTCATCCTTGACATACACCTTGAGTCCGAGCAGTTCATGCTTGACATTGTCATCGGCATCTGCCAGGAATCCGACGGGTCGGTAGGGACTGTCCATGCTGGAGTTAAGCATTTTGGCAATAGCCAATCCGGCGGACTGTGTACCATAGATCATCACCGGTCGCGTACCGGGACCGTGATGGGACATATACTCGAAACTGAGTTTGATGGTCACACGCCATGTCACAAGCAACACAATGCCTACAAACACGTACGTGAACAGCACGGAATTGAGCATTGGACTATGCCCTGTAGTACAGCGGATGATGTAGTTGACCAGCGCGGGCACAGCACCCGCAAGCAATACCGCCAAAACGACCTTGGATGCATCGATGAACGTGGAAAACCGCAGTATGCCCGAGTAGGTGTGGAATGTCCAGAACGCGACGAGTTGCAGAATCATCAGGATGGCTGCCTGTTGCCATATCGGTAGCACCCCACTCGACACACGCAGTCCGGCCAGGTTGTAACTGATCATGTAGCTGATCACGTAAGCGATGAGCGCCAGCAATAGGTCAATCAGCAGCACTCCCCATTTAGGCAGATATGTCAGGTTAGTGACATGAGTGAATATGTCTGAACGCTTGAGTTCGGATAACTTGTGTTTCATATTTAGCGAATAATATTGACAAATGTAAGCAGTATTATCTTGAAGTACTCACCGAGTGTACGATGATTGATATAGCGCATATTCAGCGCAATCTTTGCCGGTATGATTTGCTCGATATAGGTCTTATCAGGGTCTTCGGCAGAGGCGAGGATAGCATTCTCGTCGATGTACTCGATAGACGCATAATCGGTTATCCCCGGCCGAACGCTGAGCACACACCGTTGTTCGGGGGTATATGTATTCACATACCGTCGCACCTCGGGTCGCGGTCCCACCAGCGACATATCGCCTACCAGCACATTCCATAGCTGCGGCAGTTCATCGAGTTTGTAGCGTCGGATATAGTAACCGGCACGCGTAACACGCGGGTCGCGTTCGCCAATGGTAATCAGGCTTTGCTTGTCGGCATCCATACGCATGGAGCGAAACTTGAGCAGGTTGAAGTCACGGCCATCCTTTCCTACCCGATGTTGGCGGTAGAACACCGGCCCGGGGTCATCTAAAACAATCCAGATTGCTACTATCATAAACACCGGCAGCAGCAATATCAAACCCAGCAGGCTGAATACTATGTCACATAATCGAATCATTGCACTGACAACTGATTATACACTACGTACGACTTCGGTATATTGCTCAATTATATAATCTATCTCCTCGTCGGTCAGCCGTGTATGCAACGGTAGCGTCACCTCATTGACAAAATGCGCATAAGCGTTCGGGAAGTTGGCGATGTCAAACCCGAGCTGTTTGTAGGCAGTCATCATCGGCAGCGGTTTGTAATGTACGTTGGTGGCGATTCCCCGTTCTGCCATCTGCACGATGATATCCTGACGCTTCTCGAGAGATGCACCGGGAATACGAGTCAAGTATAGATGCCCGGACGATACATAATCATCGGTATAGTGCTCAAGCACCCCTATTCCTAAAGGTTTGAACGCCGCATCGTAGCGATGAATAATCTCACGACGCCGATTGAGCAAAGCGGGATAACGCTGCATCTGCACCAATCCCAATGCAGCCATGATATCCGTCATGTTACACTTGTACCACGGCCCCACGATATCATATTCCCATGCTCCGAGTTGCGTTTTAGCCAGGGCGTCCTTCGACTGTCCGTGCAACGACAAGAGTTGCAATTGGTGGTAGATGGCTTCGTTATCCACACCGGGTATGGTTCGCCACGTGAGAGCTCCGCCTTCGGCTGTAGTGAAATTCTTGACAGCATGAAAACTGAACGCACTGAAATCGGCAATCGAGCCGACCATCCGTCCGTGCCACGACGCGCCAAAAGCGTGTGCTGCGTCAGCGCAGATGGCTATACGACCGATAGCCCGTTGGATATCGCTATTCGGATGAAAGAGAGCACGCTTGCGTTCAACGATGCTGAACAGGGTTGTGTAGTCGCAAGGTATACCCGCCAGATCCACGGGGATGATGGCCTTGGTACGCTCGGTGATAGCCGCCTCCACAGCATTGTAATCCATTTCAAGGCTACCGGGCTGAACATCCACAAACACGATTGTTGCTCCCACATGCCATACTACTGATGCAGAAGCCGTGTAAGTATATGCCGGCACTATCACTTCATCGCCAGGACCAATGCCTAGCACCCTTAGCGCCATCTCAGCGCAAGCGGTCTGCGAGTTGAGACACACGGCACGTTCCGTACCCACATACGCTGCAATCTGTCGCTCAAGTTCCTTCGTGCGCGGGCCGGTGGTAATCCATCCGGAAAGAATAGCGTCACGCACTTCGCTTGCCTCGGCCTCCGTCATATCGGGCGGAGAAAATGGTATATTAAATCGTTTCATATATAGTTAATTTCGTTTCACTAATCCTACAAGCGTTCCAACCCCATAACTCAGATGTACGGATAGGAACAACGGTGGCAGAACAAACACATAATTCCACCCGTAACGGCTGCACGCTGCGATATCAGCAACCAATGCCGCGAGCACATACGCCCCGAAGATAGCCGCTAGCGCGAACAAGCCATACACGGTAAAGCACGCAGACACGGCTGTGGCGAGCAACGACAGCACGAACATAAGGGGTACCAGATGTCGCAGGCCAATGGCTTGAGGGGATATGTAGAACAGGTTGCCGATAGCCACGCCGTTGGCATACATCTGTCGACAACTGCTCCCCCAGGTTGCTCGCGCATAGTACGAGGAGCGTATAGCCGGGTCGAGCCATACCAGATATCCTGCTTGGCGAATCCGGAAGTTATAATCGTTATCCTCTGCACGCCCGGCTTCTTCGCGCATATATCCTATCTCATTTACAACTTCTCTCCGGAACGCTCCGAACGGCACCGAATCGACGGCCTTTGCCTCACTGCCGACACGGAATGATGCACCACCAATACCGAAACGCAGGTGGTTGAGCAGCGCATTTGCCCGAGCGATGAGCGAATTGTTCTGCGGCAATATCTCACACACCCCTCCTACATTCCCATACTCCGGATGCGCCTTAAGTAGTTCCACGCAACGCTCGACGTAACTGGCGTCATAGGTAACATGAGCATCCATGCAGATTATATACGGCGCATCAGACTGACTGACGCCTACATTGAACGCAGCCGAACGCAGACGCCGTGGGTTGCTGAGTAACCGGATATTGGTATGCACAGCACTGAGTGCACGAACGATATCACACGTGCGATCGGTACTGCCGCCATCCACTACCACAATCTCCATATCAGCAACAGGATATGATTGCGCAAGGGCAGACTGAATACAACGTTCGATAAACAGTTCTTCATTCAGTGCCGGGATGATAACGGCTACACCATATTTAGGTTGGTTGGACATTTGATTGCTATAGATATTTGTTGCTATTAATTCAACTGCAGTTTGATGCAGAAGTGACGTTCGCGTTTATCTTCTGGCGGCAACTGCATATAGTCTTTATACAAGTTACGCAAATAGGGGTCAAACTGATTGGGTATATGCACCTTCATTCCCTCAAATTCCGCTTCAGCGGCGGGCACATATACTTCACGCGGGAAAATCTCACCGTTATAGTACTTGCGTCCGGTAGGTATACCCCACTGTCTGTCATCACGGTCACAAGCTACGAAGCGATCATACCACCACACCCACTTGCGGTGAGGAATTATACCCAATATCCTGCCGAGAAGACATTTGAAGCGGTATCGACGCAGCATATCCCGGTCGAGTGACATAAACTCACGCAGATGCTCGCTCGGGTATTGGGCATACAGTACCACGATAGAGGCGAATTGCAATCCGTTGGCTATCAGTCCCTTTAGGTACTGACCGAAGCGTGTACGCGGTACAGCATCCAAAGCAAACACATCTATCGCAATACCTTGTGGGAAAGCGGGGGTGTCACTATAGATATCCACGTTCAAGGTGTTCCGGCGATAAATCTTGAGGAACACATTCTTGGCATCAGTCTTGGAGTTAGGCGTATTGAACTCGTAATTCTCGCCTAACGCTCCTTGCTCCAAAAGTCTTATCAGTTGCTCGTAATCACGTCTGGGCATCAGCAAATCTAAATCATCGTCCCACGGTATGAATCCCTTATGGCGAATAGCTCCCAGACAACTGCCGCCGCATAGCATAACCGTCAGATTATGTGCCTCGCACAAACGGGCTATGTCCACGTACATAGCCAGCAAGGCTTGCTTCAATGCTTTGCTCTCGTCATCGGTCAATTCGCGCAGGTAATCCGAGCGCTTCGCCAACTCATTCATCAATTCAAAATCAGACTTCATCCTTTATTTTCTGACTATATATTTTTCTTTGTGCTTGTATTCTTGATTCGACTCAAAGAAGTTTGTTATCCATTTGCTCGCTCCGTGAAAGAAGTCGGCATCGTACTCCTTGCCTATCTTTATGAACTCAAGTACAGCCTTCAGACCACCGAGTTTGGCTGCCCATCTCAGGGAGTACATCAGCGAATCCTGAAATTCAGGCAAACCTATTTGCCGCAGATATGCATTGTTACGCAAGATAACCTCATACCTGCACCTGCGGCTTTCCAACGAGTGCTGATGCACCAAACTGCCACGGGAAATCGTAATACAATACACCTCATCCCTATAGGCTGCCACCGATCGTGCATACGCTCCTACCTGGGTGGAGAAATGCACATCGTTGCCCCAGCGCGTCTGCTCAAACAGCAGATGATTGTCAAACACCACATTCGCACGAATCATCTTGGCTACAGGCTCGTAATAATTGTAGCGCAAGAAGCCTTCGGTAGTATGACACGGATTGTTGAGAAAGTCATCTATCCGATTCTTCATCTTCAGATGTCTGTCACCGGGAAGACCGGTGTCGGAATACACGCAAATGGAATAGAAATATATCAGTTCCGTTGCATCATCCTTGTGTGCATCAAAGTACTCCCAAGCCTTGGGGGTGAAATAATCATCGGCATCGGCAAATAGCAGCCAATTGCTATCTTTTACCTGCTTCAATCCCACATTTCGGGCATAACCGGCTCCAAGACCTTCTTTCGTTTCGGTCAGTTGCACATTGGTTCGTTGCTTGCATACCTGGCGAACCTGGTCGGCAAACTGCGGATCACTGTTATCGTCAATCACCAGCACCTGAATGTCCTCCCGTTCGGGAATGCTCTGCAGGCAACGCCCCAGCATATCCGGGGTATTGTGGTGAGGAATTATGATACTATAGTTATACATACGGCTTTTTACTTTTTTCTTCTCACATCAATCACTTCGCCTGTAGCGTTGGAGAACACGGTGTTGAACGACGCTATAGCCACATCCTCCGGTGGCAGCAATGAACCTTCGGGCTCGTTGCCGAAGTTCTGAATACGCATCGGCGTCTTGGTTCGCTCGGGATTGATACAATTGACGCGAATATTGAAGGAATTCCACTCTTCGGCTATAGCTTGCACGAAGTTAACAATTGCAGCCTTCGTAGCCGAATAGAGGCTGTACATCATTCGTCCGCGGGTGTAACTGCTACTGGTGTAGAACAGCAGTGAGCCGCGCGAGTCACGCAGATAGGGGAACGCTTCGCGCGCCACATTGATTACGCCCAATAGGTTGACGTTCAGCGAGGTGGTTATCGCCTCCTGCGTCATGGAGGTCAACGCCTCACGCACCAGAACACCCGCAGTATTAACTACTACATCTATGCGCCCCTCTTTGGTCGCCACGCTGCGCAAAGCCTCGCGCACATTGTCCACATTCGTCACATCGCAACCATTCTGCGAGCGGGAGAACGAGTATATGCGCGCACCATGCTTCTCACCAATCGCCATCATCTCACCGCCAATGCCGTAACTGCCACCGAAAATGACAATCACCTTCTGCGTCAGTCCTTCCAATGCCTCCGACGACAGATGTTTCTGCTCGCCACTCTGCGTACGCAGTTGGAATAGTTTGTCCAGCAGGAACAAGTCTTCGACATACGTGAGTTTCATATTCGAGTTCTCACCTGCCACAACAAATATCGGCTCATCGGGCAAGTACCGACGCACTGTACCGCAATCGTCAGTGGTCACAAAGTTGGGGTCTGCCAATGCCAAGTCATACGCCCGGCGTATTGTACCGCGCTTGAAACATTGCGGAGTCTGTCCGTTACGCAAGTTGGCACGATTGGGTATGAAGTCGATGCATTCATTGGCATCCACCGAGATGATGGTATCGGTAGTCTTGGCGGCCACATCCACAGCATTGTAATGCTTGAGTGCCTCAATACAATCCTTGATTATACGCTCGTTGACCAGCGGACGCACCGCGTCGTGGAAAAGCATATTCGCGTTATCGTCGGTATAGGCGTTGATAGCAGCCAGACTGCTATCGTAGCGCTCTTTACCGCCATTCAGGATCTTCTTGACCTTCTTGTATTGGTTCTTTACCACCAGTGCCTCTACATCAGCCACATAATCAGGCCTGCTGACGATGCATATCTCGTCAATCAAGTCACAGTTGTCAAACACATCTATCGTGTGTTCAATTACCTGTTTACCTGCAACCTTTAAGAATTGCTTCGGCATGTCGTTTCCCAATCTGGAACCACTACCGCCTGCTAAAATGACTGCGATATTCATGACTTTATTTTATTAACGCCTTTTCAAGATATTGTATAGTATTTGCTTTTCGCTCTTATCCAACGCCGTCAGCCAGATGGCTGCCGCACCGCCGGTGATGGCACACAGCAGCGTGAACACCAATCGATACGGATGATGGATCAACGTTACACACAGGTAACTGATGGCTGCCATCACCGCTATCGGCACTATCACACGGCACAAAACATGTACGACAAAGTGCCATACATCGATATCTGCCTGCCGCTTAAGCAGCACCAATCGCAGCATCGAACCAAGTAGTTCCACTATTACAAAGCACCATACGGATGTTACCGGATCTACTCCTGCCAGCAGGCACAACCATATAGCTACCAGCGTTGCCAGTTTGAACGAATAGAACACCAGCGTATAGGTTCGGATCTGACCTATTGCCTGATTGGCGGACGTCAGTCCGTACGACAACTGGTCGCACACGGCTGCCAAAAGCATCAACTGGCAGAAACCTACCGCATACTCAGGCACTTCGGTCAGCCATACGCGCAGCACGGTCTCCATCTCAAATATCAGCGGGATAGCCACTAATGCCAGCAGCAGACTGGCATACTTGCTCATATATTCCGCCAGACGCAGCATCCGGGCTCTGTCACCGGCGCCTTCAGCCTTCATAATCTGCGGATTCATAGCATTGGCTATCGATACCGATATAAACGACACCGCGCCGGACACTTGCTGCGCTATGCCATACGCTGCGTTGGCTATCGTGCTGCAGAATATGTTCAACAGGATAGCTATACCCTGATTGCGGGCTATGACACAACCTGTGCCGTAGATTGTCCATCCGGCAAAACCGCTCAAGCCACGTATATGTTCCCTGTCCCACTCGCGCCAACGAGGCAGATGACACTCCTCAAACGCCGGCAGCGCGTAACCGGCAAATGCTATCAGATTAAACAGCGATATGCCTATCAGCAACACGGAGTACGCTATCAGTTTGTCGTAACCCGTTATTCGGGTCAGGAAGATGGCTATCAGTAGTTTGAGTACACCGTCCAGCACATCGATCACGGATATGTACACAATGTTCTCCCTTGCTATGAACAATGCCCGGAACGGCGCTGTCAAAAACGCCAGCAGCAGCACGATCACTGCGGCAAAGTACACCGCTGTTGCCGCGTTCAAGCGGTCGGCTTCGATATGCAGCAACTGATATACTATCGGGTACTCCACGGCACTTAGCACCAGCAACAATCCAACACCTATCACCAGATGAAGCAGTACGCTGTTGCCAAACACCTGATATACTTTCTCTAGGTCATTCTTGCCGTGGTTGAACGAGAGATAACGCTGCGTGGTTGTCACCAGCGCATTGGTCATGAACGACAACATGGCCACCACGCCCGCCACAACACTGTATATGCCAAAATCCGACTGACCGAGTGCGGCCAGAATAAGGCGGGTTGAATACAGCGACAGACACACGTTGATGATCGTCCGCGTGTACTGTGCTGCGGTATTGACTACTATGCGTTGTTGTGAGGTCTGCATCAAAAAGTCAAGCAAGTATTATATTGAGTTTGCATTTATTTGTACCCACTTTTTATATTCGTCTCCAAATAATGATAAAGCGACTTTATCTGTTTTGGACGGTTAAACTTATTCATAGCACATTTCATGCAATTCTGTCGCATCTTAGCAAACTCATTTGAGTTCACAGAGATTGCCACAATTGCACGTTTCAACGCATCAAAGTCCGACGCAGGAACCACCCAGCCTAACTTGTTATCAGCAACAATGGACGCGCCTTCCCCTTCACCTGAAAAAATAATGGGAACACCAGCAGCCATTGACTCATATATTTTAGATGGAACTGCACCGTAGATATGCTTAATCAAAGGGATAAGCGTGCAATCGGCCTCTGCCAACACGGAAGCAATTTCTTCACGTTTCACAGCGCCATGGTAAGTAATTCCACACTCCGGATGTTCTGCCAAGTACATCTCTATCTCTTTCTGCTCGCCTCCCGCGCCATATATATGAAACTCTGCATTCAAGGCCGCAAAATCCACATTCCTGCAAATCTGTGCAACACCTTGTGCATACCCTAATAACCCTGTATATACTATCCTCAACGAACCACAATTGGGAGATGGCTCAATGCCTGAGAATCGCTCAGGATTAACACCATTACGGAAAAGATAAGTTTGATTTGCCCCATGTTGACTAAGGTACTGCGTTATCTCTTCTGACTGCCCCATGCAAATTGCACTATGCTTGTACAGAAATGTCTCTAATCTTTCCAACATATGATAAGTCAAGCTATCTCCATTAATAACGTTCATCTCCTTTGCCGTTAATGGCCAAAGATCTGAGATGTTGGTTATTAATTTACTATGCGACCATTTAGCAAGCAAATAACCGGAATAAGCTAAAGTAAGAGGGGGGGACTCTACAATCAGATAATCATTATGGCGCTGCTTCAAATAACGCAAGCTGAATAATACAGCAAATGAAAAAGAAACCATATTAAGGATACGGGGCAAAATGCGTCGAGAGTTTGAAGCGAACAGCGGATAACGCCTTACCTCTATACCGTCAAGCATTTCTACGACATGCCATTTGCCTTTGTAATCTGAGAAAATCTTACCAGTAGGATAATTCGGCATGCCAGTAACAACAGAAACATCTGCCCCCATTGCTTTAAGCCCCATGCACATCTCGTACAATCGGTTTTGGGGAGCTCCCATTTCCGGTTTATAATATTGGGTGACAACTGAAATCTTCATGCTACATTAAATAATCAACTTCTTTCCTATTTTGATATGACATAAACTTACTATTTCTACTCCGAAAGCAAGATATCCACAATTCGCTCTGCTGTATGACCATCCCAGAGGGGAGGGATTGCTCCTTTTTTCCACTTTCCGGCATATAATGTTTGCAGAGCGGGCGGGATTGCAGCAGGATTGGTACCAATCAGTTCGTTGGTGCCGACGGTGCATGTTTCCGGTCGCTCAGTATTATCGCGCAGCGTGATGCATGGTATACCCATGACGGTTGTTTCTTCCGTTATGCCACCTGAATCGGTCACTACGGCGCGGCTCCGTTCCACAAGGTAGTTGAACTCCAGATAACCCATCGGTTCGACGATATGCAAGTTAGGCAGACGCTTTTTCAGTCCTTCGGCATCTCCCCACAAGCCATAGAAAAGGCGTGCAGTACGCGGATGTATCGGGAAAACTACGTTTTCCCCTCGTGTATTGTCTAAGATAGCCTCGATAATGGCTCGTAAATGAGTCTGTTCATCCACGTTGGCAGGCCGATGGAGCGTCATAACGATGAAATGCTTGTCTTGCAAGCCGAGTTCGTCATAGACGGCAGGACGAATGAATCGTGGGCGATTAGCCAAGAGAGTGTCTATCATCACGTTGCCAACATGCCAAACTTTTTGCTGAACACGTTGGTTGGCATACTTGTCTTCGGGCAGTTCTTCTCCGCTATGATTCGCTTCTTGCCGTTGCATCATTACTGCGCCTTGTCGGATAAGATTTCTGTTAGCCACTTCACTCGTTGTGAACATATAATCTGCTAAGGCATCTGTGACCATACGGTTGATCTCTTCTGGCATGGTGAGATCCCAGCTGCGGATACCTGCTTCAACGTGAGCAACCTTCGTGTTGAGTTTTTTTGCCACGATGGAGCAAGCCATGGTGGATGTCACGTCCCCCACAACCATCACCAGATCAGTGGGATGTGCTATAAGGTCTTTCTCAAAAGCCACCATGATGTTTGCAGTCTGTTCGGCTTGCGTACCGCCACCGCAACCAAGGTTGACGTCGGGGCGCGGAATGCCGAGTTCCTCAAAAAAGGTGTCTGACATGTTCTGGTCGTAGTGCTGACCAGTATGAACAAGGCGGTAGTGGATGTTCCGTCCTGCATCTTCTACTTGACGGATAGTGCGTATCAACGCTGCAACTTTCATAAAGTTCGGGCGTGCGCCCGCAATCAGGGTAACATGCATAGATAGAAATATTAATTCGGGTAATGGGTGATATATGCAGCCAGTTTATCGAACAGGGCTTCATTATGGTTGATAAGTGAATATTTGTCTATTTTGTTTGCAAAATCTTTTTTGATACAATAATCATCATATGAGAGTGAGTTAATGAACGCTGCAATTGAATCTTCCGAACTCGCATCCACATCGTAACCGATGCCCCATGCCCGCACTTTCTCTGCAAGAAAGGTACCAGACGATACAATGATTGGCACGCCGAAATAGGCGCTTTCATACAATTTGTTTGGTTCTGCAAAACGCACATTGGCAATTTCTGCATCGTATGTCGAAACAAGCAAATCAATTTTGCTGTATATTTCGGGTAAATCTTTCGGGTTGGCAAATGCTCCATGGAAAACAATGTTGGGATAAGACTTCAACTTCTCCAATCTATCCAATTCACTCATTAGTGTGCCGAAGAAATGAAATGTATGTTGTGGAAACCTATGAGCAATTGTTTCTGCAAAACGCAAAATGCTTTTGTACCTTGCCCCACCGACAAAACCTATTTGTAAATGTTGCATATCTGTCGTGTGTTGCGGCAATAAGGGTAAAGAAAGAATGGTGCTATTCAGCCTATTGGGCACAACTACACATTTGGTAGGCGAAGTATTACCAAAGTGGTAACGCACAAAACCTTCAGACGTAAAAACAGTCAAGATGGAGCGTCGAATGACATGTCTATCTACCCGTTCAAGAATCCATGCGATTATCGGTTTGCGAAGAGTGGTATGAGCAAGATCGGATTCTTCATAGATAAACGGTGCGTGGGAAAGCGAACGACAAGCCATCGCTACATCAAGCATAAAATAATAGTAGACGACATCCTTCCCTTTGTAAGTAGCAAAAACTTCACGAAGTTCATCGCGCATAATAAGCAAGCGAGAAAAATAGTTTGCTCCATTCGTCAGATGAACAAGAACTTCTATAGTAAAACGTTCGGGTTTGGTCGGGACAACATCCAGACGGCTAAATCCGTATGCTTTGACGGGATAGCCATTATCCATAAACTCATTAATACGTTTGATGCATCGTTGCTGTTGTACGGAGTTAATGATAAATATGATAGTAGGTTTGCTCATTAGCGTTGTATTATGATGTAATAGGGTTATTATAAAGTCATATTAAAATGTTTCGCAACTGCAGCTATTTGTCTGTCATTACCATGCTCGTACACGTTATTCGTGGATAGTTTCTCACTAGACACAGAAAGAACGGGCAACGGTAACCAGCGTTTAGGAGAATGCACAATACTTGTTCCTTGTTTTAGAGCCATAAAATTGAGCCATACATCATCAGCGGTCGGGCAAAGGTTCAGCGCGGCATCAATATCTGTCGTATCGGCATGCAGACAGCCGGCGGGAAACAGCGTTCCTCCTCCGCTGCAAAAGAAGAACGGCCCACTCATGCTGTTGTTTCGCCATTCGAGATACGGGCGGATGTGCCCTGACGTATCATACTCTTTGCCATGGGCGTAGGACGCAATGATAGCAGACGGATGCGAGAGATGCATCTGCCAAACATCTTCGAGCAAACAAGGCGGATAAATCAAATCATCATCTACGGTGAAAAGAATATCTTTCGGGTATTCTTTCAGCACATACAGATATTTGCGGTGTGAACGATAGTCTTTGTCTACAAAACGTATAGTCAGTCCGCGGTCTAGTAACGCAACAAGTTGGTCGGGTAAATCAGCCATCTCGTTAGGGAACTGTAATTTGCTCAACCAAAGGATAATCATATCCGGTTTGTGCGTCTGTCTGAGAAGAGATTCGAGCGTTATCCACACACGACTTATTCGTGCGGGGAAAGAGGAGAGGCTGACTATCAATCTTCCTTCTGCTTTTGTTGTGTCTTTTGTTCCTATGCCAGTCTTGGCGTCTGTCAGGCGATAATATACGGGCAACAGGATATTGGCTGTTCTTCTGATAACCCAACGTCTGAGTGAAGCCCAACGAAAGAATGGCAACTGCAAGCTACTTAAAGTGGCTGAATATCGGGATGTAAAAAACGATGTCATGCCTGTGAGAATATAGAGGAATTAGCAAATGAATTATACGTACTGTTTGAGCCAATAAACAGACTTGCAAGAAAAGCCCATGTGGGCACTTTGGCAAGATGACCGCTATCAATAAAGAACGATGTGGCAAGACAGGCAATCATCAACATGTAAAACCGCAAGGTCTCTCGTCCGCCTCGTTGTGAAATATGAAAAGCGTGAACGAACATCAACATAAAGCCAATAAAGATAACTACACCATAAATAACGATTATTTCCAGTAGTAAATTATGGGGAGCAGGAATGGCGATGCCGTATTCATTACCGAGCACAATGGAATAGTTACCAACACCGATACCAAACAGATACGAATCGGCTAATGCCTGCAGTCCGACAACGATGTTTTCCCAGCGACCGGAGTCGTGGCCACCCTGTGATGTCAAGCGTTCCGCCAAAAACTCAAACTGACTGGCCAGCACAAAGATTCCGACCAATACCGCGACACATGCAGCGACGAACAGCATAATGCGATGATGCCCGGAACGGGAATAATAGTATGCAAACAGCAAACCACTAGCAAACAGACATAACATTGCGCCACGTGAAGCATTCCGTAAAATAATGTATGCCAACAAAGCCAAAACTGCTATACAAAACAGTCGTTTCCATTGCTCACGGGCATATAAAATCGTATAGAGAACAAACGGCAAGCAGAAACAAATAACCTGATTGTAGGCATTTAGATTGCCGAATGTGACAGAAGCAAAACGTCGTTCCATCTGCGTATAACCGAAGTTCATTACCTCGCCTGACTCCTGTACGGAGATGGGCAGATGGATATCCGTAATAAACTCAAATAGTGCAACTGGAATGGTCAGAACAATCATCCCTATCCATCCGGCAAGGATACTTTCGACAGGTCTTTTGGCAAGAGTGGCAAAGAGAATAAGTTCAAAAAAGAATGTGATGTGTACTATCAAGTAAATGCACTGCTTAACACTCTCAGTTAAGTCGCGTGCTACACGCAAAGACAAGACCGCCCATGCCACCCATACGAAAAAGAATAGTCCTTCGTAAGCATAGGTCTCTAAATCTTTTTTACTCTTGAAGGCAGCAAAGATAGCAACAGGAAAAACACATATGGTAAGAACGCGTGCCGGTTGGAATCCGCGTCCCAATCCGCCTGCGGCCATGAGCAGCAAAAGCATGACAATCAGCACGTCATATACATTGATACGCTTTAGCATACATCCTCCTTTCTCTCGTTTTCATCCCTTTTGCCAAATAGCTCGCTGATGGTTACTTGCGGCCAACGCCAGTTCTGGTAGCATAACTGTGCGATGCCGGGAGCAATAATCAGTCCCCATATACCGTATTCAAGAGGAAATAGCAATACGTATGTTAAAACCAAAGTCACGCCTGCAGTAATCACCGACGGCCACATGAACGGAACCTCGTTCTTCGCCAGAACGAATCCCCAAGCTATTACGTGGTTACGTTCCAAAAGATGAATAAGCAGCAGTACGGCAAACATGCTGGTAGGCAGAAACATTGTCTTGCTGCCAAGCAACTTAAGAAGCGGATTGCCCAGCAACAACACACTTCCACCCAACAAGCCAAAGACGATTAATAAAGCCAGAACACTGCGCAGATATATGTGCTGCAGTTCTGAGTTTTTGCATTCAATCCTATATTGTGCAATCTTCGGTAAAAACGATTGATAATAGACACTACCCATGCGGGCTATAATGTCGGTAACTTGGAACGTAATGCCGTAACTTCCCATCAGCGCCAATGGCAGAATGGCTCCACCTATCAGTGTGCCGAATTTGTAGATGACAAAGCCTGCCATACTAGTAACGCCCAGTTTGATGGCGTTGGGAAGAATGGCAGAAAGAATCTCCTTGTCCGACTGATCCGCCGTAGCATTCAGCATAGCATCGCAGAGTTCCGGGCGGAAGAAGACACGGTAAACGCAAACCCGCTTGATAATAGTACTGGTGAACTGACTGGCCACAATGGCTATCAGTCCCCATCCTGCGTAAAGTAGTGCGATGGCTAGCAGAATATACGTAAGTTGACCTACGATGTTAATTTGCTGCATCTGTCTGACCATGCCTTTACCGGTCATCAATGCATCGTAGTAGAACGTGTACAGATTGAAACAGTTTATGCCGATGAGCAGTATCCATGCGAAGATAACTTCCTGTGTACTGCCCGAATATTGCCGGCAAACGTACAAGATGTAGGCTGTGCCGATAGTAGCGAGTACGATCAGGACAACGAGTGCCATGCTGCGATAGAATCGCCTCATCGCGGCAATGGTCTTGTTGAGTAGCCCGTAATTGATGTTAGAACAAGAGATTTCGGTGTTCATTCCCTGCTCCTGCAAGGACGTGGCACCGGAGAAGATATAACTTATATTTCTTGAAAAAGATGGCTGAAAACCGAAATCCAATAATGCAACGAGTGATGTGATAATCTGAAAGATATTCCATATGCCAACTGTTTCGGCAGGTAGTTTGACTAAAATGAATGGATAAAGGAATATGCCCGCTCCTATCGTGAAGATAGTAGCAGTGTAACTCCATATCAAATCGCGTTTACCTATGTTTTCAACTCCTTTAATCATTCCTTATAGTTTAAGCGAGCAATTTCTTCCATTGGTCTCGTGTGTACCAAAAACCTAATCCTAGTGAAACAAGAATGAGCATCGCAGCAACAAACAGTGTTCTCTTCGGTCCTGCCGGTAGTTCGGATACACAGGCGGCACTCAGTACAGCAAAAGCAGGTGTACGTTCTTGCAATTTTGCAGAAGCAGCCATTTCTTGCTTGAGGAAACTTTCGTAGGCTGTTCGTTTGGTGTCTCGATCATCTGCCAGTAGTTGTGCCTCAGCTTTGTAGCGTTCAAGGAGCATGTTATTATGACTGTCGACGTATTGAATATATTTGTTTGCCGCGTCCTTGTACTCCGCATAACTGGCTTGCTTCATTTGTTCGTAGTACGTTACATCCAGTCGGGCTTTCTGTGTGCGGTAGGTAGTAACATGTTCTTGCAAATGCACGCGGACTGAGTCAGCGATTAGTGCCGCAACTAGTTTGTCCTGATCTTTAACCTTGATGGTAATCACATCGGTCTTTACATCTACTGAACAGACAATATTCATTCGCATCAGCGTGACAACGTTCGTCTGTTTCTTGTTTAACCAGAAAGGGTCAACCGCGTTCGGATCACTTCCTGGACGACCGCCCGTTTTGGGCTTACGGATGCAATAGGTCAATTTGACTAGTTTGTATTTCAATATTTTCCACCATGGCTTTCTTATGTGCCTATTTAGATATGTGTAATAATCGCCGATATATCCCCCGTCAGAAGTCTGTATCTGCACATCAAATAGCCCGACAAGGAAAGGTTGGCTCTTGACAACGTCTGGATACAATCCGGAGCGGATTGCATCCTCACCACCAACATCGCCTACATTAAATCCGAAACTACTTGCTAACGAACCTAATGAGCCGAGACTATTTCCACCAATCTCTGGAGCAAGAGTCACTTGACTTTGCCAATAACGAGGGATACTGCAAATCAGCACAGAACTAACCAAAACTGTGACGCTACATACCCAATAAAACACTTTACGTTTGCCCCAAACAATATGCCACATCTGTGCTATATTGATTGTTGTGTTATTTTCCATACTTGTCACAAATTATTTACCACTTGAACTTCCGTTGTTGTTCTTCGTTGAATTGATGATCAGCGTTGCCAACGTAGCAGCCACACTCGCCAACGACGCACTTGCTGATGCTATACTTACCCATTGCGCGGCATTGTTGCCTTGGCGCTCCGGCTTGCTTGGCACTACAATCTCACAGCCCGGCTGTATCTTGCCGCCGAACGTAGGATGAACCTTGCCGTTAGCATAGATGATATACGCCTTGCAGCGGCGTGCCTGGTTGCTGAAGCCGCCGGCTTGGTCGATGTAGTATCGGGCATTCTTGCCCTTGATATAACTGACTGTGTTCGGATAGAGCACCTCGCCGTTGATCTTCACGGTGTTGTTGACGGTAGGGATAATAAGCACATCACCTTCGCGCAGCGTTATATCCTCATCGGTGCCTGGGTTAGCCAGTGCCTCGGCCAGATCGATACCTACCCAGTACGTATCGCCCAGATCAAGTTTATCCATGTTCACGCTATCCTTGGTCGATGCCGCTTTGTTCATCTTCAAGAGTTGGTCGCGACGCAGTTTCTCCTCTTCGGTCATCACACGCTGCAGACGTGCACCGGCTGTAAAAGCATGACTGCTCAGTCCACCGGCTTGCAGCACCAGGTCAGACAGACGGTCGTCTTGCGTCTTCATCGTATATGTGCCTTCGAATAGCACTTCGCCCTGTACGCGCACGTTCATCTGCTGACCGAACGCCGGACTGCGGCGAACAAACACCTCATCGTAAGGCTCCAGCAAAAATCCGTGCTCATGCAATCCCAGACTGTCGTTGAGTTCAACGGTAAAGAGTTGTGTCTTGATCTGCATTTCCTCTTTGGCCTTCGGATCAATGACGCGACGGGCTATATCCACCTTGCTCAGCGATGCTTTTTCGGTCAAACCGCCTGCACGCAGAATCAGGTCTTCCACACTCTCGTTGTGGGCATATGCAAATGTATCCGGCTGATATACCTCGCCGTGGATAACCACTATCAGGTTCTCGAGTTCGTTCTTTCGCGAGGGAACGAACAGCTGGTCTTCGTTGCGCAGTTCGACATCATCGGTCGTGCCGTCCAATATACCTTTCAGGTCAATCGCCAGCGCCAGATACGTCCGGTCGAGTTGCATACGGTACAACACGGCGCGGGTAGCCGAAGCATCTTCGCTCAAGCCGTCAGCCGCAGCAACAAGGCTGCGAATGGTTGTCACGTTCTCATCCAGGCCGTAGAATCCCGGACGGAACACAGCACCTTGTATCTCCACCGTGTTCTTCAGTCGCGGCAGGATAGCGGCTACATCAATCGAGTCGCCGTCCATCAGGCGGAACGATGCAAAATCGGCATTGCGGATCGTATGAACCGACTGTGCGCCGTTGTTCTTACGCATCACGCGAACGGCATCCGTATATGCTTCGCCGCTGAAACCGCCGGCAAAGTACAACAGGCGATCCAGCGTCTCATCCTGCTTCATCTCGTAGTACATCGGGCGCTTCACTTTGCCGTCGATGCAGGTCAGAGCGTTGTAGGTGTTCACAATCACCACATCGCCATCTTCCAGACGCACATCGCCATCCAGCACACCATCCATCAGGTAGCTGTACAGGTCAATCTGACTGAGCAACTGGTTCTGACGGAACACGCGGATCTGACGCAGCGTACCTTTGTCGGTTATACCGCCGGCCATATACAGCGCGTTCATCACGTTGGCAAATGCCGATAACTGATACGAACCCGGCATCGTCACTTCACCCATCACGTTCACGGTGATGGTGCGTGTCTGACCCAGACTGAGCATGATCTGACTGCCCTGATAGCGCTTGCCGACGGTGTTCTTCAGCCGGCGTGTGGCTTCGATGATCGTCAGCCCGCCCAGCTTGACAGGTCCGTAGCCGTCGATCGTGATGGCCCCGTCAGGACTGACAGTACTCGTCAGGTGCAACTGACTGGCGCCATAGATATCGATGATCACCTCGTCGCCTGCACCCAAAGTATAGTTCTTCGGAGTAGCCTGGTTCATGTTCGGCTGGAACTGTGCATCCGGCGTGCGGAATATATCCTGACCGAACACGCGCAGTTTGGGTTGTTCTTCGGGCATCTGCTCGCCGAACATCTGCTGCACGATCATCATTGCCTGGTCGTTAGTGGCAGGTGTCTGCTCGCCGTTGTTCTGGCGCTGAGTGCCGTTAGTCTGCACATTCGTTGTGGGCAACTGAGTGCTTACACCTGCTTGTTGCATCATGTTCACCTGGCGGCTCACGCGTTGCAACTGCTCGAGCGTCGCACCGTCGCGCAGCAGCTGTTTGGCTATGTCTTGCTCAGTCATGCCTTGCTGATGCAGGGTCAGAGCGGTCTGCACAACCTGCTGGTCGGTGATTGCCATCACTTGCACCATCGGCAAGAGCAGCATCCAAAGGATGGTCTTTCGTATGTTGTTCATAAGCATAGTTTTTGCATTAGTCACGTTTGAAGATGTCACGGGTATAAACGCGCTCCTTGACATCATCCAAGCATCCGTCATATCGGTTGGCGATGATTGCCTGGCTCTGGCGCTTGAACTCCGCAAGATCGTTAACAACCTTGCTACCGAAGAACGTCGAGCCGTCGGCCAGTGTCGGTTCGTAGATGATCACCGTCGCACCTTTGGCTTTGATACGTTTCATCACGCCCTGGATGCTCGACTGGCGGAAATTGTCACTGTTCGCTTTCATCGTCAACCGGTACACGCCTATCACGCAACTCCGTTCCTGCTTGGCATCGAAATCGCCGCGATGATAATAGTCGTAGTACCCGGCTTTGGCGAGCACACGGTCGGCTATGAAATCTTTGCGCGTACGGTTGCTCTCAACGATAGCGCCGATCAGGTTCTCCGGCACATCCTGATAGTTAGCCAGCAGTTGCTTCGTATCTTTCGGCAGGCAGTATCCGCCGTAGCCGAACGACGGGTTGTTGTACTGCGTACCGATACGCGGATCGAGGCACACGCCTTCTATTATCTTCTGCGTGCTCAGACCTTTCATCTCGGCATACGTATCCAGTTCGTTGAAGTAACTCACGCGTAGCGCCAGATACGTATTGGCAAACAGTTTGACAGCCTCAGCCTCGGTAAATCCCATGTACAGCGTGGGTATATCCAGCTTGATGGCGCCTTGTTGCAGCAATGCCGCAAACTGTTGTGCCGCGCTCACCAGCCGCTCGTCCTGCATATCTGTGCCGACGATGATACGCGAGGGATACAGATTGTCGTACAGCGCCTTGCTCTCGCGCAGAAACTCCGGCGAGAACAGGATGTTTCGGCAGCCCGTCTTCTGGCGTATCTGCTCCGTGTAACCTACCGGCACAGTGGATTTGATCACCATGATCGCTTCGGGATTAACCTGCATCACCAGACGAATAACCGTCTCCACGGCGGATGTATCGAAGTAGTTCCGTTGCGGGTCATAGTTCGTCGGAGCAGCTATAACTACGAGCTCGGCATCCTTGTACGCCGACTCGGCATCCAGTGTGGCGGTCAGATCCAGTTCTATCCGCTCACCCGTCGCCGACAACCCGTCACCCTTCAGATATTTCTCGATATACTCATCCTGAATGGGCGACTGCCCGCGATTGAGCATCTCAATCTTCTCCGGCACTATATCTACAGCGGTTACATGGTTCTTCTGCGCCAGCAATGTGGCTATACTCAGACCGACGTATCCTGTTCCTGCTACGGCTATTTTCATATTTTCTTTCTTCCTGTTTTCTCTTTCTCTTTCGTTGTCTGCCAAAATTTGGCTGGCTGATTACAACCTCGCGTCCACCAGACTGCGGTCAACAAAGTTCTTCACGTCAAAGATTACTGCACCTTGATCGCGATACTTGCCGAAGTCAAACGTCTTGAACTGGTCGTGTGCCACGCAGGCAATCACGGCGGCATAGTTCTTCTTCGGGTCAACGGCGGCAATCAGTTCTTTGCCATACTCGTGTTTAACCACAGCAGGCGATGCCCACGGATCGTATATATCCACCTTGCAGCCGAAATCTTCCAACTCTGTGGCTATATCCACCACTTTCGTGTTGCGACAGTCCGGGCAGTTCTCCTTGAACGTCACACCCAGTATCAGCACATTCGAATCTTTGATCTTGTGGTCTTTCTGAATCATCAGTTTCAGCGTCTTGTCGGCTATGAACTTTGCTATGGAGTTATTCACGGCGCGACCGGACAGGATCACCTGCGGGTCATATCCCAGCGCTTTGGCTTTGTGAGCCAGGTAATACGGGTCAACCGATATGCAGTGTCCGCCTACCAATCCCGGTCTGTACTTCAGGAAGTTCCACTTCGTGCCGGCTGCCTCTATCACATCGTTCGTGTCGATGCCTACGCGGTCGCATATCAGTGCCAACTCGTTCATGAAACTGATGTTCACGTCACGCTGACTGTTCTCCACGGCTTTGGCAGCCTCAGCCACTTTCATGTTCGGCGCTTTGTGCGTGCCGTTCAGCAATATGCTGTTGTACAGCGCATCCACTATGTCAGCCACCTCGGGTGTCGAACCGGAAGTGATCTTTTTGATTTTCGTCAACGTGTTTACTTTGTCACCCGGATTGATGCGCTCGGGCGAATAACCGCAGAAGAAATCCTTATTGAACTTCAGTCCCGAACATTTCTCCAGAACAGGCACGCAGTCTTCTTCCGTGCAACCGGGATAAACGGTTGACTCATAGATCACTATGTCCCCTTCGTTCAACGTCTTGCCTATCAACTCGCTTGCGCTCAGTAGCGGCTTCAGATCGGGATTGTTAAAGCAGTCGATGGGTGTAGGCACGGTTACGATGTACGTGTTCACCTGCTTCAGTTCGTTCACATCCGATGTCAGGGTCAGACCAACGGTTTTGGTAGTCTCGTACAGGTCACGTGCTTGTTTCATTCCTACCAGGTCAGCCTCCAACGTATGATCTTTGCCGGCTTTCAGTTCGGCTACGCGAGGCTCAAAAATGTCGAATCCGATTACTCGGTACTTCTTGCCATACTCAATTGCCAGGGGCAGGCCTACATACCCCAGGCCTACCACAGCGATTACTCGATTTGATAAATCCATGATTGTTTGTTATGTTGTTTATTTATTTTCGATTATTTATTTTCCCCACATCACTAGTTGTCTAGTCGTCTAGTTATCTAGTCATCTAGTCATCTAGCAGCCTAGCAGTCTAGTCATCTAGCGGTCTAGTCGTCTAGTCATCTAGCAGTCTAGTCATCTAGTCGTCTAGTAGTCTAGTTGTCTAGTCATCTACCAGTCTAGTCGTCTAGTCATCTAGTCGCCTAGTCGTCTAGCCATCTACCAGTCTAGCGGTCTAGTCGTCTAGCCGTCTAGCCGTCTACCAGTCTAGTCATCTAGTTATCTAGTCGTCTAGTCATCTAGCCGCCTACCAGCCTAGTCATCTAGTCATCTAGTCGCCTAGTCGTCTAGCCATCTACCAGTCTAGCGGTCTAGTCGTCTAGCCGTCTAGTCATCAAGTTATCTAGTCATCTAGTCGTCTAGTCATCTAGCGGTCTAGTCATCTAGCGGTCTAGTCATCTAGTCGTCTAGTAGTCTAGTAGTCTAGCAATCTACTCGTCTAGTCATCTAGCAGCCTAGTCGTCTAGCAGCCTAGTCGTCTAGTCATCTAGTTATCTAGCAGTCTAGTCGTCTAGCCATCTAGCAGTCTAGCAGTCTAGTTATCTAGCAGCCTACTCGTCTAGTCGTAGTTCTCCCTGTCGCGTGTGCGCATTTCGAGCACACGATTCCAAAAAGCGCGCAAAGTTACAAAAAATTTTCCATATATGCAAATTTTTAGGCACTTTTTTCTAAAATATCGTCATAAATCTCCGTTTTTCCTTTCTTTTGCATAGTATTAGGTTTCGTTTTCATGTTTTTCTCCCTTTTAATCTCCCCCATCCCCCGTAACCCATAACCCATCCCCCGTAACCCATCCCCCATTCCCCATAACCCCTAACCCATAACCCCTCACCCCTCCCCCTTCCGGGGGTTGAGTGGGCTCCGAACGCATCCCGAGGGCTTATCATTGGATAACTACAAAATACCTATAGGATAACTATAGGATACGTTACGGTTTTTAGGAATTATGTTCTTGTACTATATATATACTATGTATATATATACTTTATCATATATTTTCATCACCTGAAAGCATACTTTTCCCACTACTTTTTCTGCCGTTTTCCCCGTCTTTTTTCGCTGTTTTCCCGCAGAATTTTTCACGCCTCGCACCTACATTTAGGCAAAAAACAACACTTTTTTTCATTATTTCAACAAAAATGTGAAAAAACATTTGCAAATTTGGATTTTTTTTTGTAACTTTGCGCCCGATTTTTTGTGGAGCGTAGGCATACGCATACATATGCGTGCGAAACTCGCAAATAATCACCGACAATACTAGTCATCTAGTCGTCTAGCAGTCTAGTCGTCTAGTCGTCTAGTCAATTATTTAACACACATCACTCATCATGGCTACGCTGAACGAGAACGGTTTTTTGCAATACCCGGGCGATTACAGGCAGCTGCTGTTCTACAAGAAAGCAACCATCCTGTACGACATGACGTACTGGTATCAGGAGCATTACCTGATGCGAGGCGACCGCACAAAAGATCAGATGGAACAGGCGGCACGCAGCGGCAAACAAAACGTGGCGGAAGGCAAAGCCGATGGGATGACCAGCAAAGAGATGGAGATCAAACTGCTGAACACGGCAAGAGGTAGTCTGCTGGAATTGATGGAGGATTTTCAGGATCAGTTGCGTTCGCGCAGACTGGAGCAGTGGAGTAAAGGGCATCCGCGTTACGAAAAGATGGTGCAGTATTGTTACCGCCATCACGAGTTGAATCACTATCAACCCTATTATGAACGCTGGACAATTGAGGAATTCTGCAACGTAGCACTGACACTTATCCATCAGGCAGACAGAGGGCTGATGACATACTTGAAGACTGTGGAGCAAACCTTCCTTGTGGAAGGCGGTCTGAAAGAAAAGATGTCCGCTGCTCGCAGAAGAGTCAGAGGATTCTAATACCCGCTAACTCACTGCAACACAGCCGCCCACAGCACTACTCATCTAGCCACCTAGCAGTCTAACCGCCTAGCCGCCTAGCAGTCTAGTAATCTAGTCATCTAGCAGTCTAGTAATCTAGTAGTCTAGTAGCCTAGTAATCTAGTCATCTAGTCATCTAGTAGTCTAGCAGCCTAGTCATCTAGTAGTCTAGCAGTCTAGTAGTCTAGCCGCCTAGTAGCCTAGTAATCTAGTAGTCTAGTAGTCTAGCAGCCTAGTAGTCTAGCAGTCTAGCAGTCTAGTCATCTAGTAATCTAGCCGCCTAGTAATCTAGCAGTCTAGCCACCTAGCAGTCTAGTCATCTAGTAGTCTAGTAGTCTAGTAGTCTAGTAGTCTAGTAGTCTAGTCATCTAGCAGCCTAGCCGTCTAGCGGTCTAGTCATCTAGTTGTCTAGTAACCTAGCCGCCTAGTAGTCTAGTCACCTAGTAGCCTAGCAGTCTAGTCGTCTAGCCGCCTAGCAGTCTAGTAGTCTAGCAGCCTAGCAGTCTAGCAGTCTAGTAATCTAGCCGCCTAGCAGTCTAGTCGTCTAGTAGTCTAGTAGTCTAGCAGTCTAGTAGTCTAGCAGCCTAGTAGCCTAGCAGTCTAGTCATCTAACCGCCTAGTAGCCTAGTCATCTAGTAATCTAGTAGTCTAGTAATCTAGTCGCCTAGCAGTCTAGCAGTCTAGTAGTCTAGTCATCTAGCAGTCTAGTAGTCTAGCAGTCTAGCAGTCTAGTAATCTAGTAGCCTAGTAGCCTAGTCGTCTAGTAGCCTAGCCACCTAGCAGCCTAGTAGTCTAGTAGTCTAGTAGTCTAGCAGTCTAGTAATCTAGTAGTCTAGCCGCCTAGTAGTCTAGTAATCTAGTAATCTAGCCGTCTAGCAACTAACAACCCCGAATAACAACAAATAAATACCAAAAATACAAATGAAAAACTTTACACAATTGCTTCCGGGTCGTGATGGCTCGAACGCAAAAACCAACAACACATCAGGGCATGCGCATGCATTCACCCTGATCCTCACCCTACTCCTCACCTTTGGTGTGGGAGAGGTGTGGGCAGATAGTGGATTCTTTTCATCTAATCAGTGGAAGATTGGATACAATGATGGGGCTGACCGTTGGACAGAGTATCAAAACGATGGTGCCACTGTAGATTTAGGAATCAAAACCACATTGTCTCTTATTGGATGTAATGTCAAAACATGGGGAAATGTCAAAACTAATTTGGATTGGTGGAAATCGTTTGATTCTTCACTTGATGCAAATGATAGTGGTACAGGCAATTTCTGGTATATTTCCGCTGATTGGAATGGAGACCATGAGTGGTATATGGATTGTAACGACTACAATATGATTACTGAAGCCCCAAACAATCCTGGAAATAACACCTTATACATGAAATGGTCATTACGTGGCTATAACACAAAAACCGGTCAAGCAAAAGTCACCTTTACCATTCCTGGTTTTAAAAAAACAAGCGCAAGTCAAACTTTTGATAACACAACTGTCGGTAGCAATAGTTCGAAGACTATTTCGTTTGGACAACACTATGGAACGGCTTTATCGACAAGTAATTGTGCTCTTTCTGGTACCAATTCTACTGAATTTGAAGTTACCAGTATAAGCGAAACAGGTGTTACTGTTAAATTCAAGCCCTCAACGGCCGGGGATAAGTCGGCTACATTGACGATCACAGATGCTCATAGCAAGACTTGTACTATTACTTTGAGTGGTAAAGCCCAATACACCCTCACCTATTCTGTTGGTTCTGTAGCAGGAACGGATGGAAGTTTTTCCACCTCTCCTTCCACTTCTTCCGGTTCGTATGTAGATGCGGAAACAAACGTCACTTTAACTGCTCCAGAGGCCAAAACAGGCTACACATGGAAAGGATGGTACACCGACGCAGCCGGTACTACAGGAAAGATTGAAGACACCAACCGTGCAATTACGGTAACAATGGATGCCGACAAGACGTTGTATGCCTGCTATACGGAGAATAATTACACCGTAACCGTCAATGCAGGTTCGCATGGTTCGGTGGCTTCTGCAAGTGTAACAGGTCATAAGGATACCAAAGTGACGCTGCCGACAGCTACTGCTGATTTGGGATACTACTTCACAGGTTGGACAACTACAACAGGCACTGTAACCTATACCAACCAATCAAGTGCTAGTTCGGCACAGGTGAACGGATTAACAGCCGCAGCTACCGTACAAGCGAACTTCGCTCCAATTTGGGCACTGGTAGGTTCGATGAACAGTTGGGATGCAACAACTAACACATTAGGTAACTTTACTATAGTTTCCACTAAGGACTATGGCTATGTAGATGTCGATTTGAATGCAAACACACAATATTCGTTCAAGATTAAGAATGTGCAGGCCTCTGCTTTCTACAAGCCGACATCGTCCAATACGGAGATCACTTATGCTAACAAAGCAACGGCGCAAGGAATGAACAACACTGCTGGTGGTAATCCGAACCAAACAATCATGACGGCAGGTAAAGGAACATATCGCTTTACTTGGAATGCGACCGACCACTCTATAACCGTTACATATCCGACATCTTACACAGTTACTTTCGGTTATGGAACAGGTGGTAGTGCCGTAACGGCAACCGTGGAAGGTGATGCTGCAGCTTTAGCAGCATCCGGCAAGTATGCAGCAGCAGATAAAGACATCACCTTTACGCAAACTCCGTCTTCGAGCGGTTATACGTTCAAAGGTTGGTACACAACGGCGGATGGCAACACGACTGTTTCTGGCATGAGCACAAGCGACTATGTGTATGACGACATTGCCACAAACATCAGCGTATATGCACAATACACCGCGAATAACTACACCGTACATTTCAATGTAAACGGCGGCACAGCGAGCACTCCGAGCGACAAGAATGTGACGTTCGGTTCAGCTTACGGCACTCTACCGAGCAGTATGACTCACGCAAGCAAGACGTTTGTAGGATGGTATACAGATCCTGATGATGGCGAAGGCGACCTCATTACAGCAGAGACAATCGTAAGTACTGCCAGTGAGCACACGCTCTATGCGCATTATGAGAATGTCTATTCGGTAAACGTAAACTTTAAATGCGGCAGCGATGTGCTGTATCCGGCAACAAGTGTAAACGCTTCACCGACTTCTTTGGCACCAGAGATTTCTGCTCCATCCATCTTAGGCTACAACTTCGTTAACTGGACTGGTGAGAATGCGACCTTTGGCAACGCAAATAACGCTACCACCACAGTTAATGCTACTGCTGCGACAACTGTAACCGCGAACTACAATGCCGTGCCTACCGTTTACTTCAAGAACAATCTGGGTTGGGAGCATGTGTATGTAACCTTTAACAGCACTTGGAGTAACGGCACGCCATGCAACAACGGAAACCCATACTTTGAGATGACGCAGATGGGCGAGTCGGACATCTTCTATTGCGCGATTCCGAGTACATACACTGCCAACAACTATGAAAGTTGGGCTTGGAACATCGCTTTCGACAACCACGGATTCAGCGCATCTGAAAACGTTGGAACATTCAGTGGAGGATTCAATACAGGCGAATTTGTCGGCCGTGGAGACTTTGACCCCAAAGCCACGATGTTCATCCCGTACAACGGCGACAAAGAAGGACGCAACGGCGGTACGTACTACAAGACCGGCTGCTGGATGAAGTATAACTCTACCGAATCGGGGTATAAGGTGAAAGTTAACAAAAAGGTAACAGGTACCAATGCCGATACACTAACTGTAAACCTTACAGCTGATATAGCAGGAGGATATGAGTTCAGCGCAATTGTTAATCTGAAAAGCGCAAATTACGGATACGGAATTAAGCTGTATAAGGATTACCAAAAGAACACAACAGATATCTATTATAGCAACAAAGGTAGCATCCACTCGAACACTACTACGTTGCCTTGGGAATTTGCTACCAAGATTGATGGAAAAGAGGTAAATGCAGACACCCATCGATGCGAACTTTACACTGAGGCGCTCGGAGGCTACAAGATCACCGTTTCGTTTGCGACCGGCAAGCCCATGGTGGATGTAACCTATCCTGTATCAACAGGCGACTGGAAGTTGATCTACAAAGACCGCGCGACCTGGTCGAACGGCGCACACACACCCGATTGGCAACACCCGTCACGCGTAATCAAGGCAAAAGCCGGCGCCGAGGACATTGTTTCGTTCTATGTAGCTTATGGCTCAACACATTCTGTTGAGTTGCATAAGTGTACAAACGTCAATGCTCTTACCGGCGCACAGACTTGGGTTAAGCAGAGCGATGTTGACCTGCGCGCAATCACCGAAACAGGTATCTACAACTTCAAAGTTAGTCAAAATGCAGAAAAGGCAGCTACCGTGACAGTCGATGGCGCTTATGCCGGTAATTTCTACATCCGTACCGACGTATCGGACGGCGGCTGGAGCAACTACAAGACATCCGGAACCAACACGATGACTTACTCGGAGTATGCAGAAGAGAATAGTGGCTTCACGCACTACTTTATGCATTACGTTCATACCGGCACTAACATCAAATTCTGTATAGCCAACGACTATAGTGAGTGCATCTCAGATACGTTGGTTGGCGACTCGTTTACGGGTGAGTATATTGCTATTTATGGCAATGTACGCTTCATGTGGGATCAGCACACAAACAAAGTAAGCCGTGCATATATCAGCGGTTCGACGAATGTATATGACCGATTCCTGGTATTGCAAGGTGATGCCAAGATGTTCAACAAAGCCGGAACAGCCCTGACTACCGGCAATGGCCGCGTCAACGGACTGAATGAGTACGAGATGAACTTCACCGACGACCAGAACTGGATATACGAGGCAACAGTACAGGCGCAACCCGGAGCACGATTCAAACTGACTGCCAAGTACAACAATAAGGTGCAGTACTTCTATGGCGATGAAGGCACAACCGAGCAGTTGCTTGGCGGTGAAGAAACCAACAACAAATATACCATTCGCATCGTATATGACTTCAAGACCAACCGACTGATCAAGGCATTTATACCTTCCGGTACAATCTCCGATAATTTGAGCATCGAAGCCGACCTGATGATTATTCGTGAGCACCAGGAGGATGCCCAGCAGATCAACTTCACCGGTAGCGGTGCTCTGTCGAAAGTCAAGACCGTATATGGTGCCATGAAATTCAACAAGTGGACGGTTAACGGCAAAGAGAAAACCGGCGGTCACGCCTCGACCGGTGCCAGCCGTTACCAACGCGACTTGTTCTACATATCGTTCCCGTTTGATGTAGAACTGAGCGAGGTGTTCGGTTTCGGAACCTACGGCACACACTGGATCATCGAATACTACGACGGCAAGGGTCGTGCAAAGAATGGTTTCTGGGCAGATTCTGATAGCTACTGGAAGTTCGTTCTGCCTTCACAGCGCAACAGCTTCACGCTCAAAGCATTCGAGGGCTACATCCTTGCTCTTGACTTGGATGAGATGACCGAAAGCTCATCAATCTGGAACCATGGTGTAGAGGATGTATATGTTTACTTCCCGTCATCTGCCGCAGTGAACAATATCCAAGCTATCAGCCGCTTGATACCTATTGATCAGGAAGGCTACCAGTGCCAGATTGGTCCGCGTTTTGATGGCGGTGATGATCGTCGCCTAAAAGACAGTTACTGGCACGTAATCGGTGTACCGAGCTTCGCTAACTACAATAGTACTTTGACAGAAACCAACGGCGGCACAGCCATTGACTGGAGTAACGGCGGCAAAGCCATTGACTGGAGGACTCCGAGTCTGCCGTACTTGTACGAGTGGAACTCTGCTGACAATTCGCTGACCGTAACCACTTCGGCTACATTCAACTTCAAGGCTACATACTCCTATATGGTGCAATATGCCGGAGCGTCAATCTACTGGTCAGCGATCAATGCTACCCCGCCAAGCGTAGTCGCACGCAAGAACGACAACCAACCGACGAGTGCTGAGTTCAGACTTGAGTTGCAGCAAACAGGAAAAGCCATCGATCAGACCTTTGTTCGCCTGACGGACGAAGTGAATGTGACAACAGGATTTGACTTCAACTACGATCTGAGCAAAGAGATGAACGCTAACAAAGCCAACATCTTCACAATGATCACAACTGCTATGGACGATGGCAACACAGTTACCGAATCAGCAGCCAACTGCCTGCCGATGAGCGAGCAGACAACTGTTGTACCTGTAGGTGTGAAGATTGCCGCTAACGACGATTATACCTTCTCTATCCCTGACGGCGCAAACGGCGTGGGCGTAACGCTCATCGACAACCTGACCGGCACGCGCACCAACCTTAGCGCTGTCGATTATACCGTTTCGCTGGAAGCCGGTACGTACAACGAGCGATTCACTCTCGAGATCTCACCGATACAATACCTGCCTACAGAGTTGGAGCAGTCAGATATCAACAATCAGATGTCAGATGTCAGAAAAGTGCTGATTGACGGCCTGCTGTACATCGTGCATGACAACAAGATGTATGACGCACGCGGAGCACGCGTAGAATAATTTTTGACAGATGATAAACGATAACTGATAGTAAGAATAGAATAATATGAAAACCATGAGACATATAACATTCAGTTTGGTAGCAGGCATGTTACTGGCATGCCTGCTGCCAGTGGCTGCTGCCAACATTCTGCCGATGCAATCCACTTCAGCGATGCCATCCATCAGCAGTACACATACCGCACAAGTAAAAGCAGCATATGCACCGGAAGTCACATTTGTTCAACTGCCTATGCAATCAACATCCATCATGATGAATACCGGCGCTATTCCTACCCCGGGCGATGGAGAACCGGACTTGGCAATGACATCCGGTCCGCGTAAGTCATTCGATACCGGTGGCGAAACCGGCCGTAGCGGCGAGAACCCCATCGGCGAACCGTGGATACTGCTGCTATTTGCAGCTGCAGCCACAGGAGTGATTGCCTGGCGAAGACGGGCAAATAAAATGATTACGGATAGCAAGCAATTAGAGGAAAAATAATAAAATAATATACAACTAACTTATGAAACCAAAAACATTACACTACTTGTTTATCCTTGTCATGGCGGGGATAAGCTTGGCGGGCTGTAAGTCAGATGTCAATCTGGGTGAAGCGTCTGTCGACAGCAAGGTGAATGCCAGGTTGAGCCTGCCTATCGGCGAGGTAAGCACTAAGTTTGCTGACCTGATTGGATTGATCGGAGCTCAAGAGCAGACTACTGTCACGATCAACGAAAGAGGCATCATCGAGCTTTCAATCGACCAGCACCACGAACGTGACTTCCACAAAATCGACCTGAAGAATTACATCGGTACAGTGGAAAACGACAAGACAATCCAGTCCATCAATCCGGATCTTGCACTCATTCCGCAGAACACCGAAGTAATGGTGCCTTTTGAGATGTCGATTAGCTTCAATGGCATCAACGATGACATGCACGATGAGCGACTGGACAGTCTGGTAATCGAAGAAGCAGAGTTCACCACACGCATCAGCACAAACAATCTTACTATCACTGACGCGGATATCCAGAAGGTCACAATAGTTCTAGGCGACCAGTTCCGCCGCGCCAAAGGTACGCGTATCGACCTGCCGAACTTCCAGCTCGATCAGGATGTGCCCATCAAGATTGACTATTTTACACTCGTGATGATGGCTGACGAGAACCTGCCACCGTCCAAGACCAATGTAGTGAACAAAGCCAACATCACATTTGAGATAACACTCAAGACAGGCGAAAACGTAATCATTGCCGCCAACTCAGGCTTCCACTTCAAGTTCCAGGTTGAGATGTTGGAGTACAGCGCTCTGTACGGATACTTCCGTCCGGGCTCGCAAACATATGACGACGGTTCGGTGGATGCGCCAATCAAGATTCCAAGCGACGAACCGGTAGTTCTGCCCGTGAAAGATCCTGTTATCCAAATGAAGTTCACCTACGGCATGTCGATGCCTTTGAATATATTCATCAAGGAGATCAGCGCTACACACTCCGACAACACCCAAACCTTTGCTCAGTGGGACGGCGGAAAGACTACCACCAAACCGCTGAACAAAGTATTGCCGATTGATGCACCGCTGGATTCAACCGTAAGCAGTACTGTCACTTTGGGAAAAGATACCGTCGACGGAGGATCGATCGACCGGTTCTTCTTGAAGGAAATCAAATCACTGGGATATGACTATGAGCTGCAGATCGACAACGGCAAAGCCAGCAGCATGAATATGGACCAATTCCGACTCACGAAGAACACCAACTTCATTCTGGACTTCAAGTTCATCATGCCGTTTGAGTTCAAACCGGGTCTGAACGTGGCTTACTCCGACACCATCAAGGACATCAACCTTGAGCGCGCTGACCTCGATTCGCTGGCAGCACTCGTGCCGGGCGGTGTAATCCAGTCTATCGACAGCGCTGAGCTCGCATTGTACATCGCAATCAACAACGATATACCTGTTGACCTGACACTGGATGGCTATTTCCTGGACGAACACAACAATCCCCTGCCGCTCAATCAACTGCAAGGTATAAAGATTGAAGGCGCTACGATGACCGGTAGCCAAGTCACAACTGCCAAGAGCACAAAGATCGTTGCCGTTCATACCGAGGACTTCGAAAACATAGCCAAGACAAAGGCTATCCGCTTCCGCGCACACCTCGGCGACGATGCCAAACCTTCTGTATTCCTAGCTGACCAGAAACTGAGCATCAAACTCGGTGTAACAGGTGACGTACAAGCAATACTGAACTTCGACTTTAGTAAAGAAAACCAATAATAGGAGGACAATACGATGAAAAGATTCATTCGCAACACAGCATTAGCCATTGCCCTCCTCATGGGCAGCATGGCGCTATTCGCACAAGAAGTGAATACCTTGTACTTCTTGGAGAACGCACCTATGCGGTCACAGTTCAACCCCGCCCTGATGCCGGTCAGCAGCGGATACATCATCTTCACACCTCTGGGATACACCAGTATGTGGGCTGGTAACAACGCCCTGTCACTCAGCGACATGGTGTACACCAAGAACGGTCAAACCATTACCGCACTTAACCAGGGCGAGACGGATAAGTTCCTCAAGAAGTTCCACCGCAATACCCTCTTAAGTGCTGACCTGACTACAACCATCTTAGGTTTTGGCGCGCGCACAAAGAAAGGCGGATACTTCCACGGAGGCATCTTCATGCGTATGGACGCCGGATTGAACATCCCCAAGAAACTTACCGGTGCCATGATCATGCCCGACGGCATAGGTCTGGATCTGACCAATCTGAACATGTCCGGCCTGAACTTCGGCATGCAAGGGTACACTGAGATCATGGGCGGATATACACGTCCTCTGAACGACCAATGGACTATCGGCGGTAAACTGAAGATCCTGGTAGGTCTGTTTCAGGCTAACGTCAATATCGACAAGCTGACCATCACTCCCGACCAGAACGACCCGGCTGCTCCCGCACGTCTGAACTTGGCAGGTGATCTCAGGTTTGCTATACCGGGTATAATCGACCCGACAACGATCCTGCCTGCACCGGGTGAGGGAATGTTTGAAAATATCGGCGACCGCGTCAACAACATGCTTCCTTCTGACATGAGTTCTATACCCGTCAGCCAAATGATCAAACCTGCTGGTATAGGTGCGGCCATCGACTTCGGTTTCACCTGGAAGCCTATCAAGTACTTGCAGGTATCCGCGGCCATCAACGACCTGGGCTTCATCTACTGGAGCAATGGCGTACGCGGCACAGTTAAGGGGGACATGGAGTTCGACGGTATAGGTGAGATTCAAGTCAAAGAGAAAGACGGCACGATTGATACCGAAGGCATCAAACAGCAAGTTACCGACCACCTTAACGGTTACCTCAACCAGATTCAGGGCGAAGGCATGCCGGGCGGATACGCGCGCATGACACGCGCACACCTCAATGTAGGTATCGACGGCTTGTTCTGGGAGAACCGCGTTGGCGTGGGCTTGCTCTCGCAAACCAAACTGTACAACAACAAGATCTACGAAGAGTTGACTCTGGGCGGTTTCTTCCGTCCGGTTAACTGGTTCAACCTGGCTCTCAGTTACTCTATCATCAATGGTAAAGGCGGTACATTGGGCGCAGCCCTCGGCTTTGCTCCGTACGACGGAATCATGCTGACCTTGGCTACCGACTATGTTCCCTGCTATTATGCCGACATGAGTCCGCTCACAGGCAGTGCAGAACCACAGTACTACCTGCCCTACAAGAACGCCGGCGTAAACGTAGCCCTGGGCTTCGCAATCGTTTGGGGCACAAACAAGAAGCATGATGCCGACAAAGATGGCGTACTCGACCAACTCGATGTCTGCCCGAAGACTCCGCGTAACATACGCGTTGATGCTATGGGTTGTCCGGTGGATTCCGACGGCGACGGCATACCCGATTATATCGACGAATGCCCGAATACGCCGAAGGAAGCTTACGGCACAGTGGATGCTTCGGGTTGCACCAAAGATGGCGACATGGACGGTGTGCCTGATTACCTCGACCTCTGCCCCGATACGCCTGAGGAAGCCCGTACGGCTGTTGACGAGAACGGTTGTACGCGCGACACCGATCATGACGGTGTGCCCGACTACCGCGACGACTGCCCGAACACACTGCCCGAAGCTGCTGCCTTTGTTGACGAGCACGGCTGCGATAAGGATAGCGACGGCGACGGCATACCTGACTACCTCGACAAGTGCCCGAACACACCGGAAGAGGCTTACAACTTTATCAACGAACAAGGTTGTCCGCTCGATATGGATGAGGACGGAGTACCCGACTATCTCGACAAGTGCCCGCGTACCGTATATGCTGCACGTCAGCACGTTGACAGCTGCGGTTGCGACAAGGATACTGACAAGGACGGTGTACCTGACTATCTCGACGAGTGTCCGTACGTTCCTGGCGTGAAGGAGAACAAGGGTTGCCCGCAAGTTAAACGCGCAGTAACCAACATCCTGAAGAAGGCCATGAGCGGTATACAGTTCGAGACCGGTAAGGCTACTATCCTCAAGAAGTCGTACCCGATACTGGATGAGGTAGCAAAAATATTCCTCGACAACCAAGACTATATCATCGAAGTACAAGGTCATACCGATAACGTAGGTAACGCCGAGGCTAACATGAAGCTGTCTGACAAGCGTGCACATGCCGTTCGCGACTATATAGTTAAGAAGGGGGTTGATGCCAACCGCATCACAGCTAACGGCTACGGAGACACTGCACCTATCGCTGACAACAAGACGAAGGACGGACGAGCCAAGAACCGTCGTGTTGAGTTCAAGATTACCTTCGAGGAAATCAACTACGAGATTATTAACGATCATAACTAGGGTGAGCCGGCAGCAACACCGGCTCCGGCCGCACCCGCTCAATAAGCAGATTATTTAAAAATATGTATAACATTAAAACCTCTCAATCGGCATAGAGGGTCTCCTCTCCTCGGGACGAGCGCTAACGTAGTGCACTCTGACCGAAGAGTGGAGACATAGGGAACACCGATGAGCGCGGAACGCTCAGCCAGTGCAACCTATTGCCGAATACGAATGGGAAGAGCATTTGAATACCGCAAAGCAACCAAGCTCAAACGTTGGGGGCATATGGCCCGTACATTTACCAAATTAGGTAAGGAAATTACTATCGCAGCCCGCGAGGGCGGACCGGATCCGGATAGCAATCCGCGTCTGCGTACGCTGATTCAGCAGTGCAAAAAAGAGAACATGCCTAAGGACAATATCGATCGCGCTATCAAGAAGGCTACCGACAAGTCCTACGAGGGCTACAAAGAGATCAATTACGAAGGCTACGGCCCTCACGGCATAGCTATCTTTGTGGAGACGGCTACTGACAACAATATGCGTACCGTGGCTAACATCCGTTCGTACTTTACCAAGCACGGCGGTACACTCGGTACACAGGGCTCGCTGCAGTTCCTGTTTGATCGCAAAGCATGCTTCACCGTAATGATGAAAGACGGCATTGATCTGGATGAACTGGAACTGGAGCTCATCGACTTCGGAGTTGAGGAACTGGACAAGGATGAGGAGGAGAATACCATTGTACTCTACTCTGCTTTCGACCAGGCTTCCGCTCTGCAGAAGTATCTCGAGGAAAATGGTTTCGAGATTCAGTCTTGCGAGTTCGTACGTATACCTAACGACACCAAGACCCTGACCGACGAGCAACGTGAGTCTGTACAGAAACTCATCGATCGCATCGAGGAAGATGAGGATGTTCAGAACGTGTTCACCAATTTGGCTGATTAATCAAGATCTGATTGCAGAATGCTGATAGCTGAATACTTTCAATTAAGCGAGCGTCAGGCTGAGCAGTTTGCTCGGCTTGACGCCCTTTACCGCGACTGGAACGCCAAGATCAACGTCATCTCGCGCAAGGATATCGACAACCTGTATGAGCACCATGTGCTACATTCCCTGGCTATTGCCAAGTTCGTACGATTCAGTGCCGGCACTACAGTGATGGATATCGGCACAGGTGGCGGTTTTCCGGGTATACCGTTGGCAATTCTCTTTCCCGAGTGCAGGTTTGTGCTGGTAGATTCTATCGGCAAAAAGATCAAGGTCGCCTCAGCCATAGCCGAAGCATTGGGTCTGACGAACGTGGAGTGCATCCAGGAACGTGCCGAGGACGAGAAACGACAGTTTGACTTCGTTGTCAGCCGCGCAGTAATGCCCTTGCCCGAACTGGTCAGACTCATCCGTAAGAACATCCGCCATGATGGGCAGCACAACGCCGTACCTAACGGGCTAATAGTACTCAAAGGCGGAGGACTGGATGCTGAGGTTGCGCCATTCAAGCGCACGGCAGAAGTAACACCGGTAACAGAGTATTTTCCGCAAGAATGGTTCAAAGGCAAGTACGTGGTGTATCTGCCTGTTTAGTTTAGTGTTGAGTGCTGGAATATGACTGAAAGACCTGTTATAAAGTGTCTGGTGTGCAACCCATATATGCAGAACACATATGTGGTACATACTGATGGACAGAGCAACTGCCTGATTATTGATGCCGGCATGTACACGCCGGCTGAACAGCAAGCTGTGACTGATTATATCCGCGAGAAGCAATTGTCTGTAGCGGCCATACTCATCACGCACGCTCATCCCGACCATATATGCGGCATCGATTGGCTGAAGCATACTTACCCGTCAGCACTGGTAATCGACTACACGTATCTTAGGAACAACTACAGCGAACATGAACCCATGTTGCACCTCGCCGGAATGGATATACGCTGTCTGTTCACACCGGGACATAAAGAAGACTGCGTATGCTACTATCTGCAGGCCGACAACCTGATGTTCTCAGGCGACACACTGTTTCGTGAATCTATCGGACGCACTGACTTGCCGGGAGGCAACTATCAGCAACTTATGCAATCGCTACGCTATCTGACACAACTGCCTGCAAATACAACCGTCTATCCCGGACACAGCGAACCCACAACCATCGGTCATGAGCAACGCTACAATCCGTTCATCTGACCACTACCTGCGGACACGCAGATAGAGAACAAAAGCAATTATCAGGAATACAAAATTCGGCAGCCAGACACTCATAAACGGCGACATGACACCGCTGACGGAGAACGTAGTGCTGACTGTAGAAAACAATATATACGCCGCTGAAAGCGTTACACCTATACCGAGATTCTTACCCATTCCGCCACGCACTTTCTTGCTGGACAAGGTTACGCCCAGCAGGGTCATTATGAACGCGCCCAACGGGCCTGCGAAACGCGAGTACCACTCAGTTTCAAATGCCTTGACATTACCGGCGCCACGCTCACGCTGCTTCTGAATATAGTTATACAACTCGGCATTGGTCATCTGCTGCGCTTGCTCGGCTGTGATGAACAACTCTTCGGGCAACATATAAATCGTTGTATCGAGCGTCTGCCCCTGCACGAGCGACTCGCGCATTCCGTCGAAGTTTCGTTTGGTATAGTTCTCCAGACGCCAATTATAGCCATCTATATGGCGAATACGATCGGCTGTTATACGTTCGGCCAAAGTCTTGCCTTCGAAATGCTCCAAAGAGGCACGATAACCCACATGTGTGCGCACCTGAAAACTCTCGATATACAACACCGTGCCTTCGCCTACCACCATCTGTACATTGCGGGCATTTTCGCGCGTGAACTTCTCGATATACTTATCCGTAAAGGCAAGCATCTTCTTTGATGACTGCGGGATAACCCATCCACCTAAACCATAGGTAAAAGCAGTGAGGAAAGTAGCAGTAAGCAGGTAAGGGCGCAGGAAGCGCTCGTAACTGACACCGGCGGCTAGGATAGATATGATCTCGCTGTTGCTTGCCATCTTTGAGGTAAAGTAGATTACCGAAATAAAGATGAACAATTGGCTGAACATATCCAGCAAGTACGGCAAGAAATTCATGTAATAGTCGAAAACTATCTCGCGCAAAGGAACCTGGTTCTCGTAGAAGTTGTCAAGTTTCTCCGTCAAGTCAAACACCACGGCTATACACAAGATAAGCACAATCGACAGAAAGAATGTGCCGAGGAACTTGCCTATAATATACCAATCAAGTCTCTTCATCGGTTTGCTGTTTTCTTTTGACGTCTTCGTGACTTTCGTTCAGTCATTATGGCGGCCATAATTCCATCACGGGAAACACAAATCTATTCAAAACAAAATCAGAAACATTGTTTTACAGCCTATTCTTTAGTCGTGGCATCAAATTATCCTTCCAAGGCTTGAAATCGCCGGCCAAAATATGACGTCGTGCCTCGCCCACCAGATGCAGATAGAATGCTACATTGTGGATGCTCAGAATCTGCAATCCAAGCATCTCCTGAGCATGTATCAAATGACGCACATACGCTCGCGAATAGGCATGATCTACCAGCGAAGTGCCGGACGGGTCGAGTTCGGCGAAGTCATCCTCCCACTTCTTGTTACGCAGGTTCATCACACCGTTCATCGTGAAGATCATACCATTGCGTCCGTTGCGGGTAGGCATAACGCAGTCGAACATATCCACGCCACGCTCGATGGCCTCCAGAATATTCCACGGTGTGCCAACGCCCATCAGGTATCGGGGTTTGTTCTGCGGTAGGATATCGTTGACCACCTCAATCATCTCATACATCTTCTCTTCGGGTTCGCCTACAGCCAATCCACCAATTGCATATCCATCGCGGTCAAGGTCACGTAGCCGCTTCGAGGCTTCTTGTCTCAAGTCGGTATAGGTGCAGCCTTGTACAATGGGAAATAAATGTTGCTTGTAACCATATAGGTCATCGGTACTGTCAAACCGCTCTATACATCTGTCCAACCAACGATGCGTACGCTCCATCGATTGTGTAGCGTAGGTTCGGTCGGCAGTTCCGGGACAACATTCATCAAATGCCATCATGATATCCGCACCGATCAGTCGCTCGATATCCATCACACCTTCGGGGGTAAAGAACAGTTTGCGACCATCGATATGGCTATTGAAGCGTACTCCCTCGTCGGTCATCTTTCTCAGGTCAGTGAGCGAGAATACCTGAAATCCTCCGGAGTCGGTCAGGATAGGCCGTGTCCAGCCCTCAAACTTATGCAATCCACCTGCACGGAACAGGATATCCGTACCCGGACGGAGGTAAAGATGATAGGTATTGCCCAGAATGATTTGTGCATGTATATCATCCTCCAATTCATGACGATGAATACCTTTAACCGAACCTACAGTGCCTACTGGCATAAATATCGGCGTAAGTATATCACCATGATCGGTGTGGAGCACACCTGCGCGCGGCCCCACTGACTGACTTGCTGAATGTAATTCGAAGAATTGCATGAATCGAGATATAGAGATTCCGAGGTCTCGATTACAGTTTGTTATTGGTCGGGAAAACGATAGCCGGCTTGAAATCCTTTGTTTCTTCAGGAGTCATAAGCCCATAAGCCATAATAATAACCGTATCCCCTACATGTATCAGATGCGCTGCTGCGCCATTGATACATATACATCCGCTGCCGCGTTTGCCGGTAATCACATAGGTCTCTATACGTGCGCCGTTGGTGTTATCCACTACCTGCACACGCTCTCCGGCATAGATATTAGCGGCCTCCATCAGGTCTTGATCAATCGTGATACTACCTATATAATCAAGGTTGGCTTCGGTAACCTGTACACGATGAATCTTTGATTTGAGTATTTGTAATAACATTTACTATTCCTTTCAATAATCTTATGTCTTCACACTCGGTTGGCTAGGCTGGTTTCCACGCCTTATTTCTCATTATTAACAATGAGATTCAGGAACTCCTGCCTGGTCTCTTTGCGATTGAAGGCTCCCGTAAAATCCGACGTTACCGTGTGCGAATGCTGCTTTTGCACACCTCGCATCTGCATACACAAGTGCTCAGCCTCAATCACCACCATCACCCCAAGCGGGTTCAGCGTGCGCTGAATACAGTCCTTGATCTCGGTAGTCAGTCGCTCCTGCACCTGCAATCGGCGGGCATAAACATCGACTACACGGGCAATCTTGCTCAGCCCGGTGATCCGTCCGTTGGGTATGTACGCTACGTGTACCTTGCCGAAGAATGGCAAGATATGATGTTCGCAGAGCGAGTAGAACTCGATATCTTTGACTACCACCATCTGCTTGTAGTCCTCTTCAAACAACGCTGAACGCAGAATAGCCTCTGGATCCTCGTTGTATCCTTTGGTCAGGAACTGCATTGATTTGCCAACACGGCGCGGGGTACGCTTCAAGCCCTCACGTTCGGGGTTCTCGCCAAGCAATCGGAGCGTCGATTCGACGTTCTGAGCAATCTGGTCAGCTAAACTATCAGATGGGGTAAATGCCTGTAAATCCATGTAAATTCTGAATATTGAATGATTAATTTTGGCTGGTACGATGCTCAGCGAATCTTAACTTGATCGCGCACTATGTATGTATAGTCAGCCAGATCAGGGAAGAGTTGCTTGATCGAATCGCGGAACTCGGCGGCCTCAGCCTCGGTGCGGAAATCGCCTAAACGTACTTTCCACGAGGGTGAAGCATAGATAACATACACCGACACCGGCAGAACCTGCTTGATACGTTGCTCCAATTGCAAAGCTTCCGACTTGGCGCGCTGAGGATGGTTGGATGAGTATATTTGTACGCGAAATCCCGCGACCTCCTGTTCGCCACGCTCTATACCTGCTATCTTTTCCTCCATGAGCAGAGTAATCAGACTATCCTGCTCGACATGTACGTTGGGCATATCTATCAAGATTTGCGGGTACGACAGCACGAGTGAGGCCAGCGAGTCAGTGACTGCAGTCAATGCGGCTGTATCAACAGGGGAAGCCGTAGCGCCCTCAGCCACCGCTTGCCCACGCGCAGACTCAGCCGGCAGCATCAAAAGCAGTACGGGTATATAGACCAAAAATCGTTTCATCCGAATTGTATCAATAATCATTATCATAATACAGCAATAATCGTGCCACGCACATACGCGAGCGCACGATTACTGCAGGAAACACTTTAATAGCGGAACGACGAACCACCAACGAACTCGCGGAGGAACGATGTTGGTGGAATCTCCTTCTCGGGTATTGATTCGAAGTACGAAAGGAACTTAAGCAACCTATGTGCTTCGGCATATTCGTCGCAATACTTAGGTACATCGGCCAGTATCGGTTCTGCATGCCGCTTGAGTACAGCCAACTCGAAGAGCAACGATGAGTTGAACATTGCATCGGCTTCCTCCTGGAAAGGATAAATCCACTTAACTTCGCCACGACGAACCGACGGGCAGCGGTTGATAGTCTCACGCGCTGTGTAACCACGATAGCGGTAGTCGCGCACAATGCGGCGAATAAGGCGTACGTCGGTAGTAGGAATCCAGTTATGGTTGTCGAGATTGACGGTGGTCAGTGACGACACATAGATCTTGAATACCATGTTGTGCGGTATACCCGGTAGCAACTGCGGGTTAAGCGCATGCAGACCTTCAAGTATCACTATCTGGTTGTCCTGAAGTCTGAGTTTGTCACCCTTGAACTCACGTTTGCCGGTCTCAAAGTTAAACGTAGGTAGCGTAACCTCCTTGCCATCCAACAGGTCAGCCACCTGCTGGCGGAAATACGGCAAGTCAAGCGCGTTGATATCCTCGAAATCCCAATCTCCGTTCTCATCCTTGGGCGTATCCTCGCGATTGACGAAATAGTTGTCCATCGACAGAATAACCGGACGTATACCATTGACAAGCATCTGAATGGTCAAACGTTTGCTGAACGTAGTCTTTCCCGAAGATGACGGACCGGATATGAGCACGAACTTCGGCATACCACCTTCCTTGTTGACTATCATATCAGCAATCTGTGCCACTTTCTTCTCGTGAAGCGCCTCCGAGAGTTTGATCATCTCAAAGGACTTATTGCCCTTGCAGGCATTGTTGAATTCACCCACATTGCTGATTTTGAGCAGTTTGTTCCATGCCGTATATTCGTTGAAGATGCCGAACATCTTATCCTGATTGCAACTCTCCTCCAGTTGCGTAGGATTCTCGCGGTTAGGAATACGCAGCAGGATACCTTCATGGAACATCTCGAGCTTATATACATTCAGGTATCCCGTTGAAGGCATCAGAGCCGATGTATAGTAATCGATAAAGTCGTCGATACGGAAGTAACGGCAATAGGGGTTGCCCAAGGTTTGGAAGAGCGTTGTCTCTGCATCATGACATTCCTTGAATAGACGGATAACTTCCTTGGTCTGTTTCTCCTCAGTGATAATAGGTTTGTCAGCCTTGATAAACTCCTGCATCTTGTCGTTGATAGCGGCTATCACATCTTCGGTGATTGGCATTGACGTGCCGTCGAAGTTACGAAGCGTACAATAGTAGCCTTTGGATATCGGGTGCTCGACGCGCAAGTCTGTATGCGGATAAAGCGTGCGTACCGCATAGGCCATGACCATCTCCAGCGTACGAACATAACAACGCATACCTGACGGACAAGATGCATCAACGAACTCGATGTCCTTGGGCTTGTACACTAGGAAGGTCAAGTCCTGAATCTTGTAATTCACACGTGCTGCTACCACCGGAAATGGCAGTTGCAATCCCGTTTGACGATACACATCCAACAGCGCCGTACCTCGCTGGATGTCGTAGTACTGCTTGTTGTTTTTGCAGTAGATCGTTACCGTATTATCCATATTGTCGAACTTCTATTTATTAGTATCTGTTTGTTGCGGTTGCTGCTTGCCCGTAACGAGACAAAGCATACCTACGAATGTCAGCAGGGCGTTGAGTAGCAGGCGTTCGTGCGAGAACGTGTAACCAGCAAACCATGCTGCCGAATTGACGTCGATGATCCACGTGATAACCGGTGCAGCCAATACAATGAGGGGAACCCACTTGTCGCGAATGGTGAAGCGCGTGAACATACCGAAGCAGAACATGCCCAATAGCGGACCGTAGGTATAAGAAGCAACCTTATATACCGTTTGGATGACTGCATCGTCATTAAGCACATAGATGACGCAGAGCAGCGAAGCCATAATAACCGTCATGCCCAGGTGTACCCAGCTTCGGATGCGGCGTTGCTTCTGCTCATCGTGTTTCTGTATGCCAAGTATATCTACGCTGAACGAAGTGGTAAGTGCAGTCAGCGCACTACCGGCTGCAGAGTATGCAGCTGCTATGAAACCTACGACGAACAATATACCCACTATCATCGGGAAGTACGAACCTGTAGCCAGATAAGCAAACACATCGTCGCCTTTCAAACCTGTCAGATCGATATGCTGTTGCGCGGCGTATGTATAGAGCAAGTATCCCAACACCAGGAACAAGCCAATAACGAAGATCTGCAGCACAGCTCCGGTAATCATGTTCTTCTGACTTTCACGGAAGTTCTTGCAACTGAGTGTTCGCTGCATCATATCCTGGTCGAGACCGGTGGTGGCAATGACGAGGAATATACCCGCAAGGAACTGCTTCCAGAAGAACGTAGGCTGCTTGGGGTTGTCGAAGAAGAATGTACGCCCCATTTCACTACGCGTCATTCCTTCCAGACTCACGCCGCTACGCATGATGAAAAAGATACACAATGCAACAGAAAGTATCAGACAGCACGTCTTGAGCAGATCGGTCCAAACAACGGATTTGACACCGCCGCGGAAAGTGATAAGATAGACCATCGCCGTGGTCAGTATAGCATTGAGCCAGAACGGTATGCCGAGAGGCCCAAATACGAGAATCTGCAGCACCGCGCTGACAACGAACAGACGTACACTGGCGCCAAGCATCTTGCTGACGAAGAATATCCAGGCACTGGTTTTATAAGACGTAGTGCTGAACCGGTGGTTGAGATACTGGTAAATACTCGTTAGGTTCAATTTATAGAACAATGGGATAAGCACGTAGGCTATCAGAATCTGTCCGACTGTGAAGCCAAGCACCATCTGCATGTAAGAGAACGCAGCGCCTTGCACCATTCCCGGCACGCTGACAAACGTCACGCCGGAGATTGCCGCGCCGATGGTGGACATGGCTACCAGTGCCCAGTTGTTTTGGCGATTACCGGAGTAGAAATCCGCACTGTCGGCTTTGCGGCCTGCAATGTACGAAACAGCGAAGAGTACCGCAAAATATGCAAGAATGGTGATAAGTATACTTAGTGGTGTCACGGTTTTAATTTGATTTATGATTTAAATCTTAAATTCTCTTGGTACAGGTGTCTCGAAGTGCACTACTTGCTCGGTGGCAGGATGGATGAACTCGAGTATGCGTGCGTGCAGGCACAAGCGGTCAACGGGCGCGAAAGTGTTGCCATGGCCGTACTTGCGGTCGCTGACTACGGGATGGCCGATCGATGCCAGATGCACGCGAATCTGGTTAGTTCGTCCCGTCTCCAAGTTCAGCGCTACGAGCGAAAGACAAATCTTGCCTTCTGCCATCGCCGCAGCAGGGATATTGCCGCTACCCTTGGCAGGTTCGATGGTGCGTGTACCAAGTACCTCGTAGTGTGTCACGGCTTTTTGGCCGCCGTCGTCAATGGGTGAGGAATACACCATGGCGTTGCGTTTGTCCTCGGTCAGCCATGTGGTTATGGTGCCCTTAGGTTCAGCAAATATACCTTCGGCAAGAGCTATATATGTACGTTTGGTGACAAGTTGCCGCCAATAGGTACGCATATATTCCTGCAATTGAGGTGTCTTGGCAAACACGAGCAGACCGCTGGTCTCGCGGTCCAAGCGATGGACAACGAACACATTGTTACGCGGGTGTTGCTTGCGCACGTAGGCTTTCAGTATCGACAAGGCTGTCGTCTCCGAACTGTCAGGGTTCGTCGGCACGGTGAGCAGACCTTGCTTCTTATTGACTACCAACAGGTAGTCGTCTTCATATACAAGGGAAAGTTTGGGATGGTGCAGCGTGGTAGTGCCGGCTTGCGAGAGGATCGTCACCTCATCACCAACATTCAGGGCTTGGTCGCCCCGGGTGGTGATTGCACCGTTCACCTGAACGCGCCGGGTACGCAGCAACTGCTTAATACTCGTCACGGTCATACCGCCGAGCTTAGCCTGCATGAGTTGCAGCAGCGTGGTGGTCGCTGTGGCACGTAATGTAGTATTGTTCTTTCTTTTCATAATAAAACGAGTCGA
>SAMEA3663077__coassemble_66_pt1 | contig 49337 bp, 34 predicted proteins | sample SAMEA3663077__metabat2_high_PE_010 | metagenome-assembled genome bin SAMEA3663077 (sample SAMEA3663077) | pig gut metagenome | biome: pig gut; feature: pig-associated habitat; material: faeces | place: France | collected 2012
TAAATAAGCATGTTAACTGCTTTCAAAAATTTAATTTAGTGGACACTAATGAAAATAAATATAATTGTTTGCAAAGTTACAAAAAATATTTGAATAATGCAAATGAAAATGAAGAAATGTACGAAATTTAAAGGAAGGAGCAATAAAGGATGGAAGCCTGCCGCTTTTTGCGGCAGGCAGAAGAGACGCAAAAACTCCCGACTATGCGATCGGGAGTTTATAGGTTGGATTACTATATGACTTAAACTATCAAAAATTAAACGTAATTCTTCATCTATTGATGCGGTTCTAGAGAGCTGCTCGGTATCCGAGTGGTGAATGGTAATCAATCCATTTTCTCGACTAACCAACTTGCCAAATCTACAATCTATATCCCGTGATTTCCAAATCCAATCTTTTCAACATATATATACACGCAAAAAGCGCAGACTTTTGTAGTTTGCTTATATTCGGTCTCTGATAGTCCGAACTTGTGCCACCAACACACACAATCACTACCTCCGTAAGGTAGCAGGAGTATAGGCGGGAGAGCGTTATATTTTGAACTGTGAGTATAGCTTTTTGGTAGAAAATAGGCTTATTCGTTTACAAAACCTCATAAATTGTTGCTTTTTTTTCGATAAAATTTGCATCTTTCAGAAAAATGTAGTAATTTTGCAAGTTTTTTCCCTATGTATGCCACCGTGCATGAGGAAAAGCACAGCGGGAAACCGCTCATGACGTACTGAAAAACCAAAGGAAAAACCATGTGTTTTTGCCCTTTCCATAATATCTTGCGGGGGTGGGTAAATTGTTATATATCAATTAGTTATAGAAATAAAGCAGGTTTTTGCCGGATGGGATGAATGTTTGATTATACGACAATTATACGTTAAAAATACGAATAATAACTTTATTACAAAAATATCTTAACCCAATTTGTTGAGATTTTTCGTTCGAGAAACAATGAAAACAATGTGTAAAAAGTATTTTTATTCCGTTTTGTGGATGTTTTTGTTAGTGTCTCCTGCGGGCTATGCTTTTGACGTACAGGCGCACAAGGAGGGTGCTTCAATGCCTGCTAATGGTTTAGGCGGCTCATCCGCGTATCATATTGCAACCACATCCTCTTCGGTAACCACCTCCGGCGGCTCTTACTATACCTCCGGCGTCTCATATTACGGCAAGTCGGCTTCCGCCAAACATAGTCGGCAGGACTATGTACCCGCTGTTCGGACAGGGTATGTCCCTATTCTTTATAAGGTCAATGCACAAGAGACCTACCAAGTAGCGCAGTTCGAAGTAAACGCACCGAACATCCCCGGACCGATGCGAGCAGCCGGTTTAGATGATGGCGAAGAAGATAACGGCACCGTAGATGAAAATAATACGGAAGACCTTAATCCGTTTGCCCCCGTTGGAGACATACCATGGGGGGTGATGCTACTCTTGGCAGGACTCCTTCTTTATACCAAACAACGAAAAAACCATCCAACCCACTCAACTTGTCCCGATGTGTCGGGAAAATCTATTGTCAAAATGAATACGCTCTCCAAGCCCCTATCTATCCTTCTGCTCTGTTTGCTCATCGCCCCCGCTGCCAAGGCGGACTATACCCTTACGCGCCTATGGAGGAATACTACGGGGCAAAGTCTCACACCTCTATCGCCCCTGACGGCTATCAATAACACTACTTCCGGCACCTGCGGCGCGTTCATCGTTGATACCGCGGGAATGTTGTATATAGACGACAACTCCACTTCTCCGCAGCAGATGATACGCCTCTTGCCCAACGGTGCCCCACACCCGAAGGGAAATATAGAAGGCTGCAAAGATGAGTGTAGATACCTTTGGTGCGAATACGACCCGAAAACCAATACAGTCTATTGGTTTTTACGAAATGGAAATAAAACAGGTGAAATTGAGGATAATACAGCGTGGGTAAAATATCGAAATATCACGCAACACGAAAATCCCGAAGACAACGACCCCATAAACAATAAAGCAAATATCTATACCTCTACTGCACAAGTCGCGTTAAGTCCTGACCAATACCTATGGACGGCTTCATGGGATGATGCTAAATCATATTGTACGATTCGTCGAGCTAAACTAACTAATCCATTAGATGAGCATTACATACTTAAGTATAATCAAAAAACCACAACTAATCTATTTCCTTCCATCGATGGGGTCTATTTTGCTCCTATTGACTCCACGCGCGCTTTGGTGGTGAATAGAAGTACGGATATCTACTACTGCGAGTTGAGCCAACAAAAGCAATCCCTTACTCCGATTACATTAGAGGCATACTCGGGTCTAACAGGTTGCTATTCTACTTTGGGTGGCACCGTCTTCCAAATGGGCGGAAAATTCTACTACACCGCCGGACGCTCCTCCGATGACAACGGAAACACCAACTACTTAGGAGCATTTACGGTCTATAAATTTAACGATGCAGCCCCGTCAGACAATATCACCAAGACTTACTATAAAAAAGATATAGGACTTACGCAAAACGGCAATACAACAACCTGTACCGTTACCTTCCGCACGGTAGTGAAGCACGATGCTACTTACGGCGACTATGCCTTGATTTATCAGTTTGTCCCGGGGCAGGGTGTGGCATGCTACTACTATACGGAGACGGGCAAAGACGAGCAGCGCACGGTCAATATAAGCGTAACCAATGGTACGGCAACCTGCAACGAGGCGCCGGTAACCCAAACCAAAGTTCGCTATTTCGCGAAGTTCCAACCTAATGGCGAGACGCTGACTATCACCTGGTGCGATGAAAATGGCGATGCCACGCAGACGCAGACTATCGTAGCGACCCCGCAACAGAAAGCAGGGTACAAAGCCGTCTTCCAAGGGTGGAACATACCCAAAGAAGGGTATCTGACAGCCGACTGCGAGATTACCGCCGAGTACACGTATCAGTCAGAGGCGTCTGCTATTGGTAATTACTATTTCAGTCGTGTATGGGCGAATAGCCCCACTGAGCTGCGCGACCTTGGCACAAACCACGTCCTTACCAGTACTGGTGTCCCGTATGGCACAAGCGGGTCGTTCTTTGCAAGGCATAAGGGCGACGACAAGGATGGACTATATGTGTATGCCACGGTGAGTGAGGACTCCCAAGTCAAATGGCGTCTGTTGCGCTTCTCCGAAGTGGACGGGCATTATATAAATAGCCGAGACGTATTGAGTACTGACGATGAGGCTTTCCGTAACTACCAATGGTGCGAATACTACGAGGAGCAAGATAGGTTATTTTGGTTCCACTACTGCGGATATGCCAAGACGACATTAGAGTCTTATCAGATGAGATTCTCCGATGCAAGCCCCGTTTCTGCAAATAGCACCTCTTCTCCCAAAGGGAATAGTGCGCAAGCACGTATCACCCCCGGAGAATCGGGTATCGTATGGAGTGTAGAGGCATGGGACAACTATGGAAATGATAAAGAACCTGTGGTCTGTCGCTCGCAAATAAAAAAGGATGGAGAACCGTGTACGTATGTTGCGCAAACAGCTTTGTCTACGGGAGTTGGAGCAGCTGGCAGTCAAACTACTACCACTGTGATACCTATTGACCACGAAAACGCCCTAATCTTACGAAAGGGAAAAGACTTGATTTCTTCACATTTTATAGGGGATCCAGTCTCATCCAAAAACAAAATTTTGGATGTGACTACAAAGGGCGTAGAGGGCATTTTCAATTGCTTGGGTGGCGCTACCTTCAAACACAATGGCAAATGCTACTATGTTACGGGATGTCGTGCTAAAAATGGAACAGACTATAGGGGGGCATGCGTCGTATTGGAATTAGCAGGTGCTGATGTATCTCCCAGCGGGAATATTCAGGATGCATTTACTTCCGCCACCGTGGTGGCTACCTACAAGGGCAATATTGCCAATAAAGATACTGAGCAAAGCCAAGAAAATAATACAGAAGATGTTACATTCTATGCGGTGGACAAGACCGACTATGTGCTGATTTATGCTTTCTCGCCTAAGAACGGTCTCGCTTGCTACTTTTTCTCTACGAAGCAGGATTTTGACTATTCCCTCCGCTATGTCGGCAATGGGGCGACCGGTGGCACGATGCCCGACCAGTTGGTGCGCCATGGCGACAAGACGGCACTTGACCAATATGCCTACACGCGCGAATTTACGGTTAACTATCATTATCAAAACAGCCGCCAAGCCGACACCCAGACGCAAGTGAGTGCAACCTTCAAAGGCTGGGAAGACCATAGCAGTATCACCTATTGGAATCACGAGGATACCACCGTACAGACATGGGACCGCAGCAATTTCGATGCTCCCTACTATAGTAATCGAGAAAAGAGTTTTGATGTGTGGAAAGACATGGATAACTATGGTAAAAGGTCTTTTGACAAGACCGGCTTGCTTTTGCACTATCTCCGTCATGGAAAAAACGAATATGAAATTCATAATAATACTACTAGAAAACCCTTTGACGATGACCCCACGGTATATGGCGTTTATCCGAATAAAGATACGGTAAACAACTTAATGACCGAGCCCCTGATTGCGAACTGGGCAGCAACTCCCAAGGTGGTAGAACTATTGGCGCAATGGGAAGACAAGTCTGTTATATTGCCTACGCCTGATGCACGCCCCTGCTATACCTTTGCAGGCTGGTACGATGCCGCCGAAGAAGGCAACAAAGTGGGCAATGCGGGAGACGAGTTGTTCGTTACCAAGACGCAAGACCTCTTTGCCCGCTGGGAACTCACAGCCGATGCGGGGCAAGCCGATTTCTTGGATAGATTAGTTACATGGCAACAGATATCTTCCGATACCGCCATTACGTTCGACCTCAATGGATTCTACTACACGAGCGGTAACAAAGTCTATCCATCAAACAGCGGCACCCGCACGTGGAAAATCAATGATATAGAGGTGAACCAAGAGACGGCGAACCTCGACCCCGTTACGGGTAAGAACGACAAGACCTTTACGATTACCATTCCTAAGGGTGCCATCCTGCCCACCGATAATTATGCCTATATCAAACTCTACCACAACGGCACATTGGTAGGCGGACATGCGTTCCCTGTGCCCGTGATAGACAACCAACCCGAAGCAGGGCGAGACCTCTATGTGCATGAAGTCCTTGAGATTACTGCCGATCAAACGGCGAAGAATATCTATATTGAGCCTACTGCCTCGCTCACGATAGCCAAAGGCGCTACCCTCACCGTTACGGACACGCTCTATATCCGCAGCCGAGGCACGCAGGTTGGGCAACTGCTGAACAACGGCACGCTCACCTTAGAAGCAGGCAAGTTGCTCTATACCCATCAGATGGCGCAGAAGAATGTGGCAGAGCCTTTGGCAGTGCCGTTTAACTGCACCCTGCCAAAGACCGCGGGCGGCGTGGCATGCGTGCCCCTCAAGACTCGACTGCAAGCCGAGACAGGGAAAGAGTCCGGCAACCATGTGGTTATTAAGAAATACAACGGTGCTACTCGTGCCAATGGTTGGGACGGAACCGCCGCAGCCCTTTGGGATAAACTGAGCGGGGCGGACATCACGCTAAAAGCCACAGAGGGCTATGAGATAGTCTCAGGCTCGGCGTACTACCGCGAGTACCTCTTCCCGCTCACCTACAACAAAGCGGCTACTTCAGAGGTAAACCTCATCGCGTACAAGGCAGCCAACACCGCGCCGCACAACATCGGGTGGAACTTCCTGTGCACGCCCTACACAAGCAACTACTCCCAATCAATAACGCTCAGTCCCTCTGACCAAAAGTATGCCTTTATCGTCCGCTACGCTGCCGACGGCGCCTTCATCACCTCTATCAGTATGGGTGGGCTGGATATTCCGCCTTTCACTCCGTTCTATGTGCAAGTGAATGGTACCGGAGAGAATAACCAAACGGTGGTATTGACCTACACAGATGGCGCACCTGCTCATTTGCGTGCGCCTATGCAAGCCGAGGAGAACCCCACCTCGTGGGCAAGTATCACGCTCTCCGATGGCAATGCTGCTGACCAAACAACGCTCATCATCTGCAACGACCACCAAGATGGTTATGAGGTGGGAGCCGACTGCGAGAAGATGTTGGGCACGACGGAAGTGCGTCCGCAGGTCTATACCGTGGCGGTGGACGGCTTGCGCGCCTTCAATGCCCTGCCCGAAGCCACGGCTGCAACACCCGTTGCCGTGGGATATATCGCTCCCAAGGCGGCTGAACTGACTTTCTCACTCAGTGAAGACTTCCCGCTCGAAAAGATAGAGCACCTCTATCTCTCCGATTATGAGACCGGTACTGTTACTGACCTCATCCGCCACCACTACACCTTCTTCACCACCGCCGGCACTTTCCAAGAGCGGTTCGCCCTGTATGCTACCTATCGCAACGAGGTATCAACGGAAATCAATAGCGAAGCCAATACCGCTGACATGCCGCGCAAGGTGATGAAAGACGGACAGTTGTACATCATCGTGCAAGGACGAGTGTTGGATACCACCGGCAGAGAAGTGTCAGATTTCGAGTAGAATTTGCCAAAAAGTAATGAAAAATTGCATTTTTTTTCAATTATAAAGGAGGGCAAAGCCGATGCCTGCATCAAATGCAGGCGCAATAAACAAAGTGACAGGCGGGCGTAAATATACGCCGAAGGGGAAAATGCAAGAAAGTACTAACTTTAACGGAAAGAGCAATAAAGGATGGAAGTCTGACGCAAAAAGGTGGCAGAAAAGAGACATACAAAAACTCCCGACTATGCGGTCGGGAGATTATGTGTTTGATTACTATAGGACTTGAATTATCGGAAAAGTAACCTTTGGATGAGGTTTTTATTGATTTACCAGCCATTCCCAGCAAGGCACAACGTCTATTTCGCCACGTGCATCGGTAATAGTGTCCTTGGTGTCGTAGGTGATAATGGTACGTCGTTTGCAAGGTAGCGCATTAACTATCTTGGTCAATGCGGTCACTTCGCGTTGGCGAGTAGTATCTTCGGACAGGTTATACGCTACTTGTATAGCCCATTCTTCTTCCGGGATATAGAAGTCGACTTCCTCTCCTGCGTTATAGAAATAGACCGTATCATTCTCAGGGTCGTGACCGTAACGACGGAAAAGTTCCAGCGCAACCATATTCTCCAAAAGAGCAGATTCGCCGTCAAGCAAGAAGAGGTTTAAGAAACCGTTATCAATGAAGTAGTACTTACAAATACTCTCTTTCTCGGACAGTGCACCAGTGATATTACGCAGGCGCAGCAAAAACCAGGCATCTTCGGTATGAGACATATAACTCTGTACGGTCGGCACGGAGATTTTACCGTTGATGGTAGAAAGGATATTACTCATTCGGTTGTATGACACCGGTTGCTTCACCGATTCTGCCATCTTCTTGATTAACAAACGCAATGCGGCTACGTTGCTGATTTTATTGCGCGAAACGATGTCGTTCAGATAGATTTTTTGATAAGTACTACTAAGGTAATCGCGTTTGATCTTCATTCCCACCGATTCCGGCATTCCTCCCCATAAGAAATATTCCCTGTAATGCTGGAAGAATAGTGCCCTGCCGGAAGTGGTTAACAGCGCTTTCTTGTCATACGATATCTGCATCGTGTTCAGGTATTCCGTGAAACTATACGGATAGATGTCCTTCGGGATAAAACGACCGCCAAGAGTACTTAATACCTCTTTGCTCAACATCTTGGCATTACTGCCGGTAAGACATATATGCGCTTTGCTGTCTGCCATACGACGCGCGAATTTCTCCCAGCCGATAATATTCTGCATCTCATCGAGGAAGATACGCGGTTCGCGACCGTAAATCTCCTGATGGCACTCCAACAAGAGGTTAAAATCCGACGCAGTGAAGTTGTCTATACGTTCGTCCTCGAAGTTCAGATATAGGATGTCGGCCATCGAACAGCCGTTTTGTAATAGTTGCTTGATGATGGCATACATCATGTACGATTTACCTGCACGCCGTACACCGGTGAACACATAGTTTACCGATTCATCCAAGGCGTATGCACGGGGCAATACCTCTATTTTCTCCACCAATTGTGCATTATCCAGAAGGACTTGCTTAAGAACCTGTTTATCCATGTTTGTTAAATGGTGTTTTAATTTTTATTGATGTTTTATTAAGTCGTATTTTATAAAACCGCCACAAAGGTACAAAAAATATTTGAATAATGCAAATGAAAATAACAAAAAGTGCGAAATATATGCAAGAAAATCTGAAATTTAACAGAAAGAGCCATGTAAATCGACTACGGGTTATCGGTTAGGGGTTACAGGGGATTAAGAATCCCGATCATAGATGATGGCATGAGCTGATGCGGCAAGTAAAAGCCCCCGCATGTATGCGGGGGAAAGAGATAAAGAGAGCGAGAGAAATATTCTATATCAGAATCAATCGCTCTACTTATGCAGGATCATTGCGGATTGTGGAGCAACGACAGCAGTCTTCTCGCAGCGGAACAAGCCATCGGCATTCACTTCACCATTTGCCACAACGGCTGTATAGGGCTCATCGTCGGGGAGTTCAACTTTTACTGCCTCGCGCTTGGCATTGGCAACAACCACAATATCCTTCCACGCGTCACCGCCGGCGTTGTCTTTCAGGCGGAAAGCAACGGTGCAGTCCGGAGTGTTGATGAACTCCAAATGCCGACGTACCAATTCAGCATCACCGAGACGGAAAGCCGGATGCGCCTTACGCAAAGCAATCATGCCGGCATAATAGTCGCACAGGCGTTGGTTGCAGGCTTTCAAGCTCCAGTCGATGGCATTGATGGAGTCCGGGCTGCAATAACTGTTGTGCACGCCGCGCTTATCACGCATCAGTTCCTCACCATTCCACAAGAACGGCAGTCCCTGCGAGGTGAGCACTACCGTCTGAGCCAGCATATCCAAGCGCATCAGTTCATCGTCGCAGATTGTCTTTTGACTTTCGACTTTCGACTTTCGACTTCCTACCGGCTTGACACTGGCGCGCAGGCGGTCGGTAAGCATCATATCGTCGTGGCACGACACATACGAGATCATCTGCGTAGGCTGCAACGCCCATGGCTGCTGCGAGTAGTTAACCTTGGTCATATCCACCTGCGGATGCTCAATGGCTCCCACAATGCCAAAGCGGATAGACTGTTCATTGCCGGGCAGTCCAGCCAGGAAAGCACCCTGATGGTCATCGTAGAAAGGACCCCGCAAGGCATCACGCAGTTCGTCGCTGAACGCGCCAATGCCGGGCATAGCCGCAATGTTGGCCTTGATAGGGCGCAACGCCTCCTCCAGCAGCGGCGTCTCGGCTGCCCAGCCTTCGCCGTACAAGAGTATAGTGGGATCGATATCGTCGAGCATCTGACGGATAGCGTTCATAGTAGGTATATCGTGGATAGCCATTAGATCGAAGCGGAAACCGTCGATATGGTACTCCTCCACCCACCAGCGTACAGACTCAAGCATGAACTTGCGCATCATCGGTCGCTCGCTGGCAGTCTCGTTGCCACAGCCGGAGGCGTTACCCAGCGAGCCGTCCTCGCGCGTGCGGTAGAAATAGCCGGGAGCGGTCTGTGTGAAGTTGCTGCGCGCGACATCGTAAGTATGGTTGTACACCACATCCAGAATGACGCGAATGCCCGCCTTGTGCAACGAATGGATCATCTGCTTGAACTCGCGGATACGTGATGCAGGGTCATACGGATCGGTAGAGTAACTGCCCTCCGGCACATTGTAGTTGACTGGGTCGTAGCCCCAGTTGTAGCGGTTATCCGCCAGACGTGTCTCGTCGATAGAGCCATAGTCGTACGACGGCAATATCTGCACATGCGTCACGCCGAGTTGCTTGAGATGGTCGATACCCGTTGCCAATCCCTCGGGCGAAAGCGTGCCGTGCTCTGTTAGAGCGAGGAACTTACCCTTATGCTCCACGCCCGATGACGGATGGATAGAATAGTCACGATGGTGCAACTCATACACGACAGCATCCGCCACTCTGTCCATAGCCGGACGGCAGTCGCTACTCCACCCTTCGGGATCGGTGCTACGCATATCGATAATCGCACCGCGACGACCGTTCACTCCCACAGCCGTGGCGAAGATACCAGGCGATTCCTCCTGCTCGTACTGCAACAGCGGATCCCATACGCGAAACGCATAGAACTTACCCCGAAGATCACCCTTGACCGATGCCTGCCACGAGCCGTCCTTCTGACGCTTGAGCCATCTGGTACACAAGGGTGCAGAAGACTCGGCAGACTCATACAGACTGAGTTGCACGGAGTCGGCATTCGGACTCCACAGGCTGAATGCCGTGCATGACGGGGAATAGTCAACCTCCTGCACACTGCCGGATTTGACAGGATAATCATCTACGGATTGGTAGTTCGGCTTGCAGACTTCACAGCCCAAAAGAACTGTTGCTGCAACCATGAGAGAAAGAATGTTTTTCATATTTAGCATGTAATAATTTTAGAAGACAGAGCAGTGCTCACTGACAGAAGACAGACAGTCTGTCTGCAGCCAAATATGGCTGCGATTTTACTCTTTCCACTGATAGCAGCCAGCATCGACACGTGCGGTGCGCTCCACACCTTCCCGATCGTACGGATAAGTTCCTGCCACGGTAGCATCGCCTATTCCTATAGCAGGCGAAACGGAATCGAGGTGGAAATCAAAGTAACGGTACTCCTTGTACAGATAATAGTTGTTGACAAACACCGTATCACTGTCGGTAGCATACACGTTCGCCTCGAACTGTGGGAGAGCGAACGTATCGGCTCGCAGATAGTTGCCACGAAACGCACCTATGTACTGCTCCGGCAGCGGTGCAGCCAGCACCAGACAACGGGCGCGCGCACCGGTGACGATATTGTTGTACATATACGTCTGCATCGGTGCCATACGTTTGCTCAGGTTATTGATAAACACAGCGGCTACATCGTCACGCTGCGTGCTGTGGATATTCAGATTGGTATAAGGATAGCCGAAATATGCAGCCACCGTGTTGTGCACCAGTGTATGGCTACCGCCCTGCAGATATATGCCATACGAGGCGCAATTGGAGATTTCTGAATTGGTGATGAGCGCATCGGTATTCAGGCACACCACTCCGTACACGGACATATTGTGTATTCTGCAACCGTCGACTGTGAGTTGCGGCAGGGGCGCAGATGTATTCTCCGACTGGCAGAACAGTCCCACATTGCCACTCAACACATCTACATACCTGAACGTGTACGCGCGTGGCGCACTGCCTTCGTGCAACATATAGATACCATTCCACTGGCCGGATGCATAGGCATACGGAACGGAGTCAAACAACTGGTCGGTACGATAACCTCTAATCACTATCGGTCGCTCCTGTGTACCGATGGCCGACACATTGCCCAAGGCAAAGACGGCTGCACGGTTATGCATATAGAGCGTTGTTCCAGCTTGAATAGTCAGATTACCGCGAACAATAACCGTATCAAGCACCAGGTAAGGCTTGTCGGCCGTCCAGGACTGCGAACCGGCATAATCAGCCTTGTGAAGCACTGTGACGTCTTGACCGATAGCCGACAGATGAAGAACAGTGCGGTTACCGTTATACAGAAACGACAGGTCGTCGCGGATAACAAGAGGATTGTTCTGCCCCGACGGGTTGACATACGCGCGCACAAAGACGAACGCACTGTCACCGCCACGAATAGTGAACGATTGCCAACGGGTAGTGTCGGCCTCACCGTCGAAATTAACACGGAAATGCCGGCCGTCGGCAAAACGAATGGAATCGATAGTCAGCGCATTGGGATTGGGATTGCGTAGCACCACACGCTTGGTGCTTGTGCCATAGCCGGTGAACACGACATCAAACGGCAGCGAATCGACAGACAACACCAACTTGTACGACGGGTCGGTGCTGATAGTATCCTCACGGCAAGAAGTGAAGGATAAGAGACAATAGACAATAGCCGATAGTCGAAAGACAATAGTCGATAGTCGAAAGACCGCACGCCGCATATTTACTCGAAGTTAAAAATGATAATAATCGCCTGGTTGCGCAGATGCGATAACGCATTAGTATAGAAGTAGTCGGGTTCGGACAACTCGGGTCGCTCGCTGACAGGGGTGAGCATGTTGTTGAAGCCCACCTGATAGCGAATCTCGGGGCAGAGTTTGAACCAACTCAGGTAGAAGTCACACCCCAAACCTACAGTCAGGAAATAGTCGAACGGACGATGCAAGAGCGGGCGCTCCTTGTCGTTGGTAAAGTCGTAACTAATACCCATACCTCCGGTAAGATACGGTCGGTAGTTACCTACACGCATTGCGCTCCACTTGAGCGTTACGGGAATCTCAATAGGCAACGACAACAGGCTCTGCTCGGGCGCACGACCGTAGGGGAAAGGATTACCGCTCTCGTTCTTGTACGTGATGGTGCGTGAGGCGAACTGCAACGTAGGCGTGATACGCAGATTGAGATACTTAGCCAGACGCACATCCGTAATAAATCCTACCGAGAATCCCGGTAGCAGATTACTGACGCGCGCATGAAATATCTCACCGTCCTGCGGAACCAACGATTCGGTAACGGCATAACCCATCAGGTTAACACCTAAAGCGAAACCAAAGTGAACACGCTTGTCGTCGTAATAGGGATTGTTCATGCCGATAGTTTGTCTACCTTGAGCAACCAGCGGAACAACAACCACACATACAATCAGTATACTAAATAATCGTCTTTTCAATTTTACGTTTTACCTTTCTGTTAACCCCATTGCTTACTCATCGCCGCCCATATCATCATCACCGGCGCCTCCAACGTTCTGCCTGTTCTGCTTCTTAGCACCCTGCTGGTTGCCGAAGTTATACGTGATACTGAAACTTACCATACGGCTGTTCCAGCGGTTCTCCTGATACTGCCAGAAGCCGTCGCCGTACGTCTGGCTGGTACGCGCACGAGAGTTGAATATATCGCGCACATTGAGGGCGAGAATAAGTTTCTTGTCGAGGAATGTCTTTCGCAAGCCTGCATCGATTGAATAGGAGTGCGTAGTCATACCCTGTGCCAACACATGCGGCGAGCGATATCTGCCGGATAGCGAACCGGAGAACGTCTTGGTGAACATGAACTGTGCATTCACGCTTACATTGGCAGCAAATACATCGCGCTTGGGTATAACCACCGAGAAGTCTTTGCCGTACAAGTCGGATGTGAACGTACCACCGGCTGAGCCGTTGTAGTACATCTGGACGGATGTAGTCAGGTTAATTATCTCGCCGAACAGTTTGTTTTTAGCCACCGCCTCTATACCTACCTCATGGCGCGTCTTGAAGTTGACGAACGTGTTCTTCATCGTGCTGCTTTCCATGAACTTGATATTCTGGATCACGCCCTCGCGGAAACGCCAAAATAATCCCGCTGACAACACATGTCTGTCCCAGTTCTTCAGATAACTCAACTCTACGCTTGACGAGTATGAAGGCAGCAATGCCGGATTACCGAAACTGATGTTTGTGGAGTCGGAGAAGTCCATGCGCGGGTTGATCTGCCTGCCGCGCGGACGCTCAACACGGCGCGTATAGTTGATCTGCAACTCATGCCCGCCACCGAAGTCGTAACTTGCAAACACTGAAGGATAGAGCTGGAAATAGGTGGTGTCAGACGTAACGGTCGTCAGGCTACCCGGCGAGTCATAATACTCGGTGATCAGGTCGCGGTGGAAGATCTCGCCACGCAGACCCGCCATAACCGACAGGCGCTCGGCTATCGTATAACCGTAGGTCAGATAGAACGCATGGTTCTGCTCGTTGTTGACAAAGTTGTTGTAATAGTTCTCCAGGTGCGTTGCACGATTCGGACCGTCCCAGGCATCGGAGCTGGCTGATCGCCATGCTAACGTGGTCTGCCAGCCGGCACCGAGACGCATATCCGATGCCAGTTTGAACTCATAATCCGCCTTCAACTGCAAGGACTGATTACGGGTATCGGAATACTGCTCCTGCACCTGCTTGTCGTCGGGCGTTTGCGTCTCATACTGCGTATAGAACTGATCCTGTATAAATCGGTTGTTGTCGTACTGTGCACTCATCGACAGGTTGTGCTTCTTGCTGATCTCAAACTGCCAACTGAGCAATGCATTGTACGTAGGGTGCACCGTTGTGCCACTCTGATCACGATGGTACGAACGCAGCAGAGTTTCCGTATTGTCGGCGCTCTGCGGATTGGCATAGTAATCAACATCATATAACTCATACAACACCGGCGCGTTGCGGTAACCAGAGAAGAAATTACCCTTGCCTATCGTAGGCTCGTTGGGTTGCGATACCACAGTGAATCCCGACAAGCCGATTGTAGAACGATCCGTGACGTGCACATCCACTCCGGCGCGAATAAACATACCTCCACCGCCACGGTTCTGACCATCGCCATACTTAATCAGGCGCGTTGTATCATCGGCAAAGAAGTTATACCGATCTACGTTGGACGCACCGTTGGAGTTGCGATAGTTGTAGCCCGCATTCATATAGGCATCCACTATGCCCTTGTTGAAATTGATGTTGAATCCGAGTTTGCCGCTCGGCAGAGTTGTCCAGGGCTTAGCCAGCGCATAATCGATACCTGCATTGAGCGAGCCGTAGTAGCCGGCTTTGCGATCTTTCTTGAGCACCAGATTAATGATACCTGCCGTTCCCTCGGGGCTGAACTTGGCGGACGGGTTGGTGATAAGTTCGATTTCCTTGATAGCATCGGCAGGCATCTGCTGCAGGATCTCCGCCCTGTTTTCGGCGGTCAAACTTGCCGGCTTGCCGTTGATCCATATCTCCACATCCTCGGAGTTACGCAGACTGATCGTTCCCTCCTGATCCACTTCCACCGAGGGGATATTCTCCAGCACCTCGCTCACGCTCGCTCCCGCAGACGATATACTTTGATCCACGGTAAACACTTTCTTATCCAACTCAAACCGCATTGTACTGCCCTGCCCTACAACCTCAACCTCCTTCAGAGCCCGCGTATTTTCCTCCAGATAAATCTTACCCAGACTCACCTCCTTACCCGACAGGTGGACACTGAATACCTGGTCGATATATCCCATGAAACTGACCGTAACCTTATAATCACCCGCCTTAACTTTGCGGTAGAGCCAGAACATACCATCCTCATCGGTGGTCGTTCCGTCCAGCGGCACATCCTCTCCCTCACGGTACACAACCACGTTGGCATAATCCAACGGTTGCTCCGAACCGGCATCGAACACCACACCCGTAATCAGGTTCTGTGCCTTTACTACCCCGGTCAGGACAGTTATGAATACTAATAAAGTTAATAGGCGTTTCATACTATTTGTTTTTAAGGTTATCTAACAGCCATTGTACAGCCTCGGCATAACCTGCCGTACCGTGACCGATGATGGAATGCGCACACACATCGGTAAGTAGCGATACACGGCGAAAGGCTTCACGCTGCGATATATCTGTAATATGCAATTCTACTACAGGCACGGGACACATTGCCACGGCATCGCGCAGTGCTACGCTAGTGTGGGTATAGCCGCCGGCATTGAGCACCACACCCGTGACAGGCTCCAATCCGCGCGATACTTGCTCCAACGGCTCTTGCAGCCTGTCGATCAGGTCACCTTCATGGTTAGACTGATAGTACGTGAAGTACACATCCGGGTAACACCGCTGTATATCAAGCATAACCTGCTCCATCGACTGTGTACCGTACATCGCCGCTTCACGTCTGCCTAACCAATTAAGGTTCGGACCGTTTAATATGACTATACGTCCGTCCACTATTTATCTGGCTCCGTTCACTGCAAGCAGGAACTCCTCGTTATCACGCGTACGCTCCATGAACGCACGGAGTTTTTCCATAGCCTCTACACCGTTCATCTCCGACAGTTGCTTGCGGATCACCCACATACGGCTCAGCACATCGGCAGGCAGTAGCAGGTCGTCACGACGCGTAGAGGAAGCCGGTATATCTACCGACGGGAATATACGTTTGTTCGATAGTTTGCGGTCGAGTTGCAACTCCATGTTACCCGTTCCCTTGAACTCCTCAAAAATCAAGTCATCCATCTTCGAACCGGTCTCAGTCAATGCGGTAGCAATGATAGTGAGCGATCCACCGAACTCGATGTTACGAGCAGCTCCGAAGAAGCGTTTCGGGCGGTGTAATGCCTGGGCTTCAACACCTCCGGAAAGCACCTTACCGCTAGCCGGAGCAACTGTATTGTATGCGCGCGCAAGGCGGGTGATAGAGTCCAACAGAATCACTACGTCATGACCGCATTCCACCAGTCGTTTGGCCTTCTCGTGAACGATATTGGCTACACGCACATGGTTCTCAGCCGGTTCGTCGAAGGTCGATGCAATCACTTCGGCATTGACCGAACGACACATATCCGTTACCTCCTCGGGGCGCTCGTCGATAAGCAACACGATCATGTACACCTCCGGGTGGTTGGCGGAAATTGCATTGGCTATCTCCTTGAGCAGCATGGTTTTACCGGTCTTAGGCTGTGCTACTATCAGTCCGCGCTGACCTTTGCCGATAGGAGCAAACAGGTCGATGATGCGGCATGAGAGCGGGTCTTTGCCATCACCGCGGCATAAGGTGAATTTTTGGTCAGGGAACAGTGGTGTCAGGTTCTCAAATGCCACACGCTCCGCGGCTTGCTCGGGCGGCAGTCCGTTGACACGGATAACCTGAGCCATCGGGAAGAAACGCTCATTGTCTCGCGGCGAACGCATAGTGCATTCCACGGTGTCACCGGGCTTGAGAGCATACTTGCGAATCTGCTGCTGAGTCACATATACATCATCGGGCGACGATATATAGTTGTAATACGCCGAACGCAGGAATCCGTAGCCTTCGGGCAGAATCTCCAATGTGCCTGTAGCGGTAATGGTACCTTCAATCTCAAAACCTACCCGTGGAGTAGCTTCACTCAACTGCTCTTGCAGCGTCGCCCCATCCTCGCCGGCAGTTGTCTCCGGCATGACAGGCTGCTCTTCCTTAAATTCAATAGGTTGCTGCGCTGTCTCCTCGGGCAACGGGTTCTTACGAGGACGCCCTCTCTTTCGCTTGACGGGCTGCTCATCTGCCACCGGTAATACGGGTTCATGTTGAGTCTCTACCTCCGGGGTAACAGGCAAATCATATTCGTCAGGCACATTGAGCACCTCATTCTGTTGCATAAAGTCCTCCACTGCCTTTTGCGCCTTGCGAACGCCTGTGGGCAGCGGTTGCAACGATTGTGCTTCTTGCATCTCTATCAGCGTCTGCTCTTCGCTACCAACGGTTGCCAGTACACGTTCGCCTTTCATATGACGCGTCTCTACACGTTGTGCAACGGGAGCGGCTGACAGCATGACGCGCGTACGGCGCTTGGGCTGGATAGCTTCTTCGCGTGCCTGATAAGCGCCTAAAGCCTGATCGGCTTGAGCACCGACTACAGCGGATACCAGCTCATCGGCCGTCATGGATTCAGCATTAGGAATACGAAACTCTGCCGCTACGGACAAGAGTTCTTCGGTTGTCATCTGTTGTAATTTTTGCTTGTTATACCGCATAAATTATGTAGGTGATATTTGTTTTTTGTAATTGTTTACGAGCGATACGTGATTGTCTCAAACGTATTCACCCGCTCGGGATTATAGTCAGTGGTTACACGGATATAGTTATCAGTGAAACCGGCCATCTGACCTTTGGAGTTCCGACTCTCCCATAACACGATCACTTGTCGTCCGGCATTGGCTGCATAGAACGCCTTTGTCTTTTGCTCTGACAAGCGGTGAAGTATATCGCTACGACGTTTGCGTTCGGCTGCAGGCACTACTGCCAGATCCATCTCGACCATGCGCGTGCGTGCGCGTTCCGAATATGTAAACACATGCAATTGGCTCACGTCCAGTTGCCGAACAAACGACAGGTAATCGTCAAAGTACTCTTCCGTCTCACCGCGAACGCCCACCATACAATCCACTCCGATGAATGCGTAAGGCAACTGCTTGCGGATGTATGCCACACGCTCGGCAAACAATTCGCGGGTATAGTGACGTTTCATGATTTGCAAAACCTCATTGCTGCCCGACTGCAACGGTATATGGAAGTGCGGCGCTATATGACGGCTTGCTGCCACAAAATCAATAATCTCCTCAGTCAGCAGATTCGGTTCGCAACTGCCAATGCGCAGTCGGTATTCGCCACTTAAATTATCCAACGCTTGCAACAGTTGCAAGAACGTCTCACCCGTGCTACGACCGAAATCTGCAATGTTCACACCTGTCAGCACTATCTCTTTCGCTCCGGCCGTCAAAGCCTGCTGAGCTTCGGTTACCAGCTCGGAGATTCGCGGGTTGCGCGATTTGCCTCTGGCGTATGGTATAGTGCAATATGTGCAGAAGTAATTGCAGCCGTCCTGTACTTTCAGGAAACACCGTGTGCGTTGCGTCCGGTCGGCTATGGAGGTATGTTGTTCTTCATCTTCACTATCCACATGCGAGAACGACAGCGCTCCGTGGAAGGCATCAACTTCACGTATCGGCGTGGATACGACTATGGGATGCTCAGCCACCCTGCGGCTAACCTGCGTAATCAGTTCGGGTATATCGAACTTCGCATCATTGCCGAGTATATAGTCTGCACCTTCCCAACCTTTCATCGCTGCTGGCTGACAGGTCATCCTGTCTGCCGTCAGCTGCGCGTAGCAACCTGTAGCGATAATCACGGCATTGGGATTCTCGCGACGCAGGCGGCTCAAAGCCTGACGGCACTTATGGTCAGCTGCATCGGTTACGGTGCATGTGTTCAGTATACAGACATCTGCCTGCTCGCCATCCTCGGCTCGGGTAAAGCCGCTCGACAGGAGCGACTTACCCAAAGCACTGGATTCAGCAAAGTTCAACTTACACCCCAGGGTGACGAACCTAACCTTCATGCGCCGATTAGTAAACGATAAGCGTTCGATGGGCTATACTTACGCCATCCTCGATCTGTACGAAGTACGTTCCGGCTGATGCAGGAGCCTTGAACGAACCGGATACTGCCGTGCGGTTCATCACCACATTGCCGTACATATCGCTGATGGTAACATAACCTTGAGTAATACCCGAGATGGTTACCGTTCCGTTACATTGCGAAACATTCGGCTGCAATTGTATTGGTGATGTACCTTCTACTACCAATGTACGAGCCCATACGCCGCAATCCTCTTCTTCAACTTCCAACTTACCTTTAATCAGAGCGTAGTAGTCATCATCGGTATTTGGAACATAGTAGTAACCCCACTTGTTGGTGGCTATATCCTTCGGATCTGCCGGATCTGGATAACTCAGGTTATCAGTCTTGCCGACACGCATGTACCATTGTACATCCTCAGGCTTAACTTCTACTCCGTTCTGCCAGCCAAACTTAGCGCAGATGGCATCGATATCTACCATGAGCATCGTTCCGCCGTACTTGCGGATTACCGGCAGCAGGTCATACTCGGTGAAGGTTTCCGGCGTAGCACGCTTGCCTACCTCATACGACTGCTCTTGCATCTTCGCACCGCACTCGCTCGATATCTGGCAACGTACGGTTACTACCTCTGTCTGACCGCTGAGTGCAGTCTGACCGTCCAGGGTCTTCCATGAGCCGTTATCCTCACGGTACGACCAGGTGATCGAGGCATCCGGAGCGTAGTTGTCGTAACTGCCGATATGCTCCTGCAGCAACGTCAAAGCCGAGTCAACATTCACAGGCAAGCCGCAAGATGCTACTACGAAGCCCATGAAGCCCGAAGGCATACTGAACTCATATACATCAATGTCGTAGTTCGTTATCACATCTGTTAGCACACCACCTTGATCGGTACGTGTCGTATCTGACCACTGCGTATGCTCATTGATGATGTGCTGCTTGCCATGCTCTTCATAAGTTGTACCAGGGCAGACGATTTCAGTAACCTCAACTACCGTATGCTCAATATCCAGAACGGTCAGGTTCAAGGTGTTAATCACACTGTCGCAATTACCGTCTGTGAACGGAATGATATACTCGTATGTACCTGCCTCGGTATAATCCTTACCGTCAATCCAGGTGAAGGCTTGTGTTGCATAGATGGACTCGTCCTGCGGAGCTTTGACTTCCGTGGTACGCTCTATCACATGCAACTCACCGGCTACACTGTCACAACCGTGGATCGAAGGTTTGGTATGATTATAGATACCTGCGTGCGTGTAGGTCTGCTGGTTGAAATCCCAGACTACCGGCTCGCCGTTACAGATATACAACGTCTCACTCAACGTGGACATTGCCGGCTGGCGTTCCAGGTTCAACGTGTAGTACAGACTGTCGCAACCGGTTATGGTCGATACCAGTGTATCCAGATAAACGCCCGTTGTATTGAAGGTCTTACCACGCCATGTATAGCTCTCGCCATCGCAGATGTACTGCGTCTCGGCGGGTTGTTCTACAGGCACTACCTCACTCAGATGCAAGCGGATAATCACGCTGTCGCAACCCTCAAGTACCTTATACGGAATCTTGTGTGTATATGTTCCCGTCTCGCTCAGCGTCTCGCCGGTACGATCCCAGGTGAACGAACCGCCTTGGCAGAACATAGCAGTTGTATCTACCGTCGTCGGTGACAACATATCTACCTCCAACTTGAAGTAGCGGTTGATACATTGTGTGCCGTCGTAGTAGGTCGAATCCCAATATATGCCATTGGATGTTATATTCTGACCGTGCCACAGATACGGCTGAGCACCCTCGCAGATGGTTATAGCATCGTTCACCGTATCCGGTTCGGCGTAATAATGCAGTTGCAGACGGCAATATAAGCTGTCGCACTCCGTGCCGGCGTAATAGATGGTGTGCTCGTAGCGTCCGGCGGCATCGTAAGTATGTCCGAACCACTCCATCACATCGCTGTAGCAGATGGTGGTGTCAGTAACTATTGTGTCCGCCAGCGGAGCAAGCACGCGCAGGTTCAGCTGATAAATCACACTATCGCAACCGGTTAGCGAGTAGCGGGCTGTATCGTACTTGGTGGTCGTCACGGTAAAGCCGCCGAACTCGGTGTTGTACGGTTTCCAGCGGAAGTTGATCACGTCATCCTTACATACTGTCGTATCCGTTGCAGGCATATACGTTGCTCGCTGAACGGTCAGATCAAGTTTGAAGCGGATACTGTCGCAATCCGTCGAACCGATGTAGCGGACTGTATCGAAGAAGCTGTACGTCTTCGTTTCCAGATCACTCGACGGGATATCAAGGTTCAATCCGCGCCAGGTATAGTTATCGGCATCCGAGTTACAGATGGTGTCGGTAATCAGCGTGTCACGCACATGTCGGGCAATCACAACCAATCGGTGGAGTACGCTGTCACAGCCATCATCCATACCCAATGACTGCTGATACAGAGTCGGAGCGTAGTACGACTGATATTCGTACTCACCGGACTCCTTGATCCACGTGCCGTCGAACCAGTACAACGAGTCGTTGTTGCACAGGATCACCTCTTGCATCGGAGTAATCGAATCTTTCTGAATCGTCAGATCCAGTGTGAAACGGATGCTGTCGTTACCCGAATTCTCGTAGTACAACGTATCATAGTACTTGCCTGTCTCATATACGAGCTGGCAACGCCACAGCAAGGTATCGCCTACGCACAGCGTGTCATATACCAGACTGTCGGTAATCTGCTGTACTACCAGGTTCAACGTGAACAGCGAATCAACGCAGTTCGTCGGGTCATTGTCAACATATACTGTGTCCTTATACTCACCCGTCTTCGTCAGCTCGCGGGTACGCCACAAATACGGCAGAGCGTCGCTACTGATGGTATCAGCCTTGATGCTGTCGTACGGAGCCTGATGGAACGTGAAGTTCAGGATATACAACTCTTTGTCATACTCCTCGCCTGTGAAGATACTAATCTCACGAACCGTATCGCGGTAGATCTTCGTCTCGCTCGCAAGATGGCAACGCCAGAGAACCGTATCGCCGTCGCAAGACTTGAGGGCGGTGCTGTCATACAATACTACCTGCAAGCGGTACAATATACTGTCGCAACCGGTCGTGTAATACGTCTGGTACTCATGCTCGCCGGCGACAGAATATGTATTGCCGTCTATCCAATCATACGACTCACCCGGAACAATATACTTAACCTCAACAGGTGCTACGGAATCCTTGCTTACCGTCAGATCCAGTGTGAAACGGATACTGTCGTTACCTGAATTCTCGTAGTACAACGTATCATAGTACTTGCCTGTCGCATATACCTGCTGACAACGCCACAACAGCGTATCGCCATTGCACAACCTTACCTCTTCCAGACTATCCTTAGCCAACTCTACCTTCAGATTCAGCGTGAACAGACTGTCGATACAACTGCTGTTATCGCCGGGAACAGTATATACCGTATCGCGGTATGTGCCGCTCTCTTCCATACTCTGACCGCGCCACAGATAAGGTATAGCCGTTGCTATCTCATCCTTCACGCTGTCAACGGGCTCACCGTGGAACGTGAAGTTCAGCAGATACAACTCTTTGTCATACTCCTCGCCTGTGAAGATACTGATCTCACGAACCGTATCGCGGTAGATCTTCGTCTCGCTCGCAAGATGGCAACGCCAGAGAACCGTATCGCCGTCGCAAGACTTGAGGGCGGTGCTGTCATACAATACTACCTGCAAGCGGTACAATATACTGTCGCAACCGGTCGTGTAATACGTCTGGTACTCATGCTCGCCGGCGACAGAATATGTATTGCCGTCTATCCAGTCATACGACTCACCCGGAGCAATATACTTAACCTCAACAGGTGCTACGGAATCCTTGCTTACCGTCAGATTCAGAGTGTAATGCACGCTGTCGTATGCCGGATACAGCAGACTCTTGAGCGTGTCGTGATACGTGCCGGTCTCATACAGCAACTGACAACGCCACAACAGCGTGTCGGCAGCGCATATTACCATATCCGACTCTACTTCTTCCGCATCAAACGCTTTGACCGTCAGGTTCAATGTGTAAACCTCGCTCGCGCACGAACCGGAATAAACGGTATCCTTGTACTGCGTTGTACCCTCTGCGTCACAGGCTATCACCATGCAACGCCACAGCAATGTATCACCCAGGATCATCTCAATATCCTCTTCGGGCATCAGCGTCGGAGTGGACATCGCGAGATTCAGAGTGTAATGCACGCTGTCGTATGCCGGATACTGCAGACTCTTGAGCGTGTCGTGATACGTTCCCGCCTCATACAACAACTGACAACGCCACAGCAGCGTGTCGCTGGCGCAAAGCAGCACATCCTCTACAACCTCTTCGGCATCAAACGCTTTGACTGTCAGGTTCAATGTGTAAACCTCGCTCGCGCACGAACCGGAATAAACGGTATCCTTGTACTGCGTCGTTCCCTCTGCGTCACAGGCTATCACCATGCAACGCCACAGCAATGTTTCACCCAGAATCATCTCAATATCCTCTTCGGGCATCAGCGTCGGAGTGGACATCGCGAGATGCAGCGTGTAGTACAGACTGTCGCATGTCGGACAAACCAGACTCTTCAACGTATCATGATACGTGCCCGCCTCATACAACTTCTGGCAACGCCACAACAGCGTATCACCCTCGCAGATTGTCTGATTCTCAACGGGTTGGTCAACAGCTTCAATCACACGCAGGGCTAACTGATAGTACGTCTTTGCCATCGTCGGAAAACCTTCGTACCAAGCCGTGTCTTTGTACAGACCGCCTGCATACAGACGCTGGCAGTTCCACAGCAACGTGTCGCCCTTGCATATAGCCAGAGCAACATTCTCCGATGTCGGAGCGGCCAACACGCTGAAATGCATCGTGTAAGACGGACTGTCGTAGTACGTTCCGGATTCTCCCAATAGCTGACAACGCCACAGCAGCGTATCACCTGCATAAACTGCTTCCTTCTCCACTATTGCATGCACCTGCATGAAAGGCAGAGACAGCGCAAACAGAAGAACTCCGGCACGCAATAAGCCCTTCACACTTCTTCCAGTGAACGAGAGTAAGGATTGACGAATGATTTGCATTTTCTTTCGTATCATCATTTGTGTCTATATTTTCGTTGGAACAAACTGTACACCTCCGCGAAAACTATTGTATTTTTCTCGGAACTGTTTGTATATGTGAGCACTGCGATTTCTCTCCCTGCGCTTGTACGCTACGCGCGCAAACATATGCGACGTATACGTACGGGCACATACACACAATTTGGGCACAAAGTTACAAAAAAAAAATGAATTATGCAAATTTTTCTATGAAAAAAATGTCAGAAAAAGATAAAAATCCCCATCTTCCCATCTCATCCATCGACCAAGCTTGGGCGATCTTCCCATCTCATCCATCGGCCATTCTTGGGCGCTCTTCTCTTCTCATGCATCGACCAAGCTTGGGCGATACAAAAAAAAGGCTCTCTTTCCGAGAGTCTTTTCCTTCGTACCCAGAGCCGGGGTCGAACCGGCACGGATTGCTCCACTGGTGTTTGAGACCAGCGCGTCTACCGATTCCGCCATCTGGGCTTCTCAAATAACTGAGAGAATTCTTTTCGCGCGCTGTTTGTCAGATGCGAGCGGAGAGAGGGGGATTCGAACCCCCGGTACGGTTACCCGTACGACAGTTTAGCAAACTGTTGGTTTCAGCCACTCACCCATCTCTCCTCACAACTGCGCACATTCACTTTCTTATGAACGCCTGCGAGAGTCTGCTGACCTCCGGTTTCCCAAAAGCGGCTGCAAAAGTACAATAATTATTTGTATTATGCAAACTGCCCCGCTCGAAATCAAACCAATTTGGCACAAAAAACTGCAATTTGTATTCTCAACATGTCGTTTTGCCGATTTTTCAGTCCCTACTCTCTCTGCTCACAACAGCTAACCACGTCAGCCTGATGTCCCACCTTATATCCACCTGACACAACCGCCAACGCCCGACCTACCCCAACCTGTCACAACCGCCAACACCCAACCTGCCCCAACCTGTCACAACCGTCAACACCCAACCTGTCCCAACCTGCCCCAACCGCCAACACTCAACCTGACGCAACCGCTATCTTCCAACCCATCCCGCTGCATTACACACCCCTCATAGGGACTGAGTAGAGGGCTTACCATAATCTAACCCTAAAATACCCATAGGATAACCATATGATAAACAGGCTGTTTTAGGAAATATATACATATTCTATATATATACTACGTATATATATACTTTTCGTTTCATAGTCCGCGAAAACATACACTCTATTTCATCGTTCCTTTTCCACTCATCGGTTGGTGCAAAAAATAAGATTTCGCTATACAAATTATACATTTTTGCAATAATATTTGCAAATATAAAAAATTATTCGTATATTTGCACAAACAATTCAAAAGGCAACCCTTCTTCATTATGAATAGACCATCTATCATCGGGCAAAACAACGTGAGCCGATTCCTCATGCTTTGCATCGTAGCGCTGTGTTTGGCAGATGCGCTACCTGCATATTGCCAGCAGCCGAACGAGATTCGTTCCGGACGTAGAGGCATCACGTATGCCAAGGAACGCCGCTCACGTAGAGGATCAGAGTACAGAAGTCACCGCTACAGCGCTATCGACCGATCAGCACACCCGGGAATATGGACTCTCGGAGCTGTCGTGGGAGCTTCTTACAACTGGCAGACGCGCGACGCAGGTTACGCTTACGACATGACCTTCAACGGAGGATGGGGAGCGAACGCTGGACTTACTGCCACCTACAAGGCACTCGATTGGCTGAGCGTCAGAGCAGATTTGGTGTTTACCCAAAAGAACTACAGCATGCAACGTATGCACCCGGAGTTAATCGGCAGCAATATCCACTCCGATTACATGTGTCATTACTTGCAACTGCCGGTTATGGCTGACTGGACTTTCGGTTCCGAAGATGTCAAGAGTCACATCTATACTGGCGCTTACGCAGCCACGTGGATGGGAGGTAACGTCAACCGAAAAACGGTTTTCCAGAACGATGAGAAACGCACACAATATACATTTACGCCCGAAGACAACCGCATCGATGGTGGTCTGGTTGGCGGAGTCGGAGTCTCGTGGGATCCCGTTCCGTACTTGAGAATAGGGGCGGAAGCGCTGTTCTACTATAGTATGTCCAATACGGTCAAAAAGCAGGCGGTGATGAACGACACACGATACAACAACACCGTAGTGATCGGTATTTCTACCAAATACATCTTCTAACAACGCCAACGTTCATCTAAACTTTGCATCAATTCGGACACAACGAAACACTTTACGATATGAAAAAACAATTACTATATATTGCTGCATGCGTACTTCTGGTTCTAACCGGTTGTCGGCAGAAAGGTGACATTTACGTCGATCCCAACGATCCCATGAACCTCAACTACAGCACGTATGCCAAGCAGTTTGACATCATCTGGAGGGGTATGAACATGTACTACGTCTTCTGGAGCGAGGATTCAACCGACTGGGACGCTGTGTACAAAACTATGAAACCTAAGTTCGAAGCACTGGACAAAGATTACGAACTTGACGGCAGCACACCTGACTCCCTGACATTCGTCAAATTGTACGAAGATGTCGCTTCTACACTCATCGACCATCATCTTGTTCTCAAGGTTTGGGATGTTCACACAAAGAAGCAATATGTTATCCGGCCTGGAAATATGGAAGTCGCAAGTCGTGAGTATGTAGCCGGACAAAAGTACGGCAAAGATGTGATGAAGGAGGCTATTCAGGATTACCTCGACCGCAAACTGCTGGACGCCGGTTCATGGGGAGAGATGGGCGACGAGGCAAACTTCTTCGGCATTCGCACGCTTGACGACGGACGAAAAGTAGCATACCTCTGGCAGAGTTCATACGACATGACCGAGACGCTCAAGAAAGAAGGCAGCACACCCGAAGAGAATGTGTTTATCAACAATATAGAGGCGTGGCTCGACATGTGCCTGACGGAAACGCGTCTGGCAGGTATCATCCTTGACAACCGCTGCAACAAAGGCGGAAAAGTAAAAGACTTGAAACTGGTGGTTGGTTCATTCATCGACGAACCTATTCACTATGCCGATGTGCGCTACAAGGAAGGTTCCGGACGGTACGACTACACCGACTGGATTCCCTCATACGTCGATACGGCAGAGACACGCCGCAACCTGGAAAAGGAAAGCATTCCTTACATCGTACTTACCAATGCCTACAGCATCAGCATGGCTGAGGCGTCATCACAAGTTATCAAAAATCTCCCTACAGGCCGAATGATTGGAGAGAGAACATTCGGCGCACACGGACAACTGCTGCAATACAATACTATCCTACACGACGGCACTTTCGGCTCACAAAGCGGCAACCATTATGTATATACGTCCAGTGTGCAGGTACGATTTACCAATGACGGTATATTGGAAGGCAAAGGCATCACGCCTACCAAAGCCATCTATCAGGCTGAGGAAGGATACTTAGGTGCTATGAACAAAGCGCTGGATTATATCAAAGCGTACTAACTCCGCAGCTATCCTGCCAATTCTGTTAGCAGAGTCAGTTTTGTTTCAATCGAACATATTGGCGTTGTAGTAACGTGAATCATGCGTTACTTCTTCGCCAATGAACGGCGGACAAACAAACGCTGTATCTTCTGTTGGCAGTTCAATCTCTGCCATCACAAGCCCTGCATTCGGCTGACGAAACACATCTATCTCCCATTTGAGCGGATGGGATGTGGCTGCATTATCCTGCGCCTCTGCAGGCAGTATGTAACGCGTTTTGTCAATAATACGGTTGCCGCAGGTTGCCAGCAAAGCCTTGAAGTCGGCTATACTTATCTCGCGTTCCCATTCGAAACGCGTGAATGATGCCAGACGCGATTTGATTGTCAAGAACGCCTGCTGCTTGCCTTCGGCAGTTGTACACAGGCGGACGCGCACAGTCTTGCCGGGCTCACGGCATACGTAACCTTGAATTATATCGTAATGCGTCGTAGCCAACGCACGAAACGAATCATCCTTTACCAGAAACTTCCTTTCAATCTCTCTGTTTTCCATATCAGTCAGGATTCGATGCCATCAATACAAGATGGACAATATTCAAGTATGGTATTCCGCCATGATGCATCAGGCCTATCTCGCAGGTACGTGAATTACTGAATCCGAGTGTTGCACCTGTGCGTTCTATTTCCTCACGCAGATGCCTCAATGCCCACTTATTCAGTTCAGGATGTGTGAATCCTTTGTCGCCGGCAAACGCGCAGCACCCTACTCCTTCAGGCACAACCACATCGCGGGCACACGCCTTCGCCACATCCACAAGGGCTTGTTCCAGATGCATCTTGCGTGTTGTACAAGTCGGGTGTACCGCCACTACGGCATCAATCTTTCGGATAGTCAGGCGTGGCAGCACAAACTTCTGTATAAACTCTACAGGCTCATAGAGTTGCAAACCTTCCATCGTATGACGCATCCTGTACAGACACGGACTCTGGTCGCATAGCACTGGATACGCGCCGTTATCCGACGCTTGCAGTAGCGCCTGTCTTAACTCTTCTGACTTACGGTTAGCCTCATCGGGCATTCCTTTGCTTTCCCATATGGTGCCACAGCAGAGCGACTCCATCTGTTCGGGATAAACGACCTCAAATCCCGCACGCTTCAGCAACATAGCCGTGGCTTCCAATGTGGACGGATAAGCCGAATCAGGCACAGCACCCAACCGTTGGTTCAGGCACGATGGAAAATATACCACTTTCCCGACTGCTGATTGCTGACTGCCGACAGCCGACAACTTTTTGGCAGCACGTATGTGACGTTGCTTAAGCGATGTTGGCACAGCAGGCGTCCAAAGCGGGAAAGTCTTGCCGGATATATAGTGCAAACCTTTGCACAGCCCGCCCATAGCGGTATTGCCTAGCACGGCTCGCACACCGTTAGCCACAGCCAAAGCCGAAGCCACCGATCCTGCCACACCGGCAAAATGCTTGCCGGCAAAGTGCCCAAGTTGCTTGGATGCACCGGACAAATGTTGCTCACGCAACAGATGGATATATTCGCCTACATTGATACCTACCGGACAAGATGTAGAGCACAGCCCGTCACCGGCGCACAGTTCCTCGCCATCACCCGCAAACGCCTTCTGCAAAGCTGCAGCCTGACGCTTGTCGCCTACAGACAGCAAACGCTGTATCTCACGCTGGATAACAATCCGCTGCCGCGACGACAGGGCAAAACCGCACGACACACAGTTCACTTCGCAGAAACCGCACTCGATACAGCGGTCTATCAACGCATGCACTTCAGGCAGAGGTTTGATATGCTGGATGTACGACTGCTCATCCTCACAGAAGATTACACCCGGATTAAAGATATTTTCCGGATCAAACAGGCGTTTGATTTCACGCATCAGTTCGTATGCTTCATCACCCCACTCGCGACGCACAAAAGGTGCCATGTTACGTCCTGTACCATGCTCCGCCTTCAGACTGCCGTGATACGTATCCACTACCAGATCAACTACAGCATGCATCATTCTGTCATACTGCGCTACGGACTCCGGTGTATCGAACCGCTGATTAAGTATGAAGTGATAGTTACCTTCCAAAGCATGCCCGTATATTACCGCATCCGGGTAGTTATGCTCGCGGAACAGTTGCTGCAAGTCGCGTGTAGCCTGAGCCAAATGTTCAATCGGAAAAGCGATATCCTCTATTAGACAAGTCGTACCTATCGGACGCGTACCGCCCACCGCAGGAAAAATGCCTGAACGCATAGCCCAATATTTGCTTACCAACGTCTTGTCGGATGTGATATTTGCAGGTGCGCATAGTTCAAATGCACTAAGCAGCATGGTCAGTTTCCGGCTCTTTGTTGCCAAAGCCGCAGCATCGGGCGCATCCAGCCGGATGAGTACAGCACCGGCATCATCGGGCAGACCGCGCAACTCGGGGAAATCGTTTTCTACAGTCAGCATGGCTTTTCTGTCGAAGAACTCTGCCGCTGATACCTCGCCCTGCTGTTTCATAGCCGTGACTGCCTCACACGCGGATTGTGTGGTAGGGAATAGCAGCAATGCCGATGCAGAAGCTGGCATGATTGCTGCTGTACGCATCGTCACGGATGACAGGAACGCCAATGTGCCTTCCGAACCTACTAACAAGTGAGCAATGATGTCAAACGGATCATCATACTCTACGATTGGCAGTATATTCAGTCCAGTTACGTTTTTGATACTGTATTTACGTCGTATACGCTCCGCCAGCGCTTTATTGGCAAGCACCCGCTCATGCATCTCGCGCAAAGCTTGCAGCATCGCACCGTGCGTACGTTCGAACTCAGCACGGCTGCTTGCATCACCCGTATCCAATAATGTACCGTCTGCCAGAATCAGCCGCGCAGACTCAAGCATGCGATAACTGTTGGCGTGCGTTCCGCAACACATACCGCTTGCATTGTTGTTCACAATGCCGCCTACCATTGCCGAACGGATGGACGCCGGGTCAGGAGTGAAATACCGACCGTACGGACGAAGTATTTCGTTCACACGCTGTCCAATGATTCCCGGCTGCAAAGTAATCGTCTCACCCGCTCCGTGCACCTGGTAACGTTCCCATTTCTTGCCGCAAACAACAAGCAGGCTATCTGAGATAGCCTGTCCGGAAAGTGAGGTGCCTGCCGCACGGAACGTGATATGCTTGCCTTCGCGGTGTGCACGAGCAATAATCTGTTGTACCTGCAATTCATCAGCCGGATGCAACACTTGCTGGGGGATAAGCCGATAGAATCCCGCGTCAGTTCCCCACGCCAATCGCTGGATATATGTTGTGGATGATTGCATACCTACTTATACAAATAGTACGGTGCAGATGCCTTGCGGTAAGCCTCAGCGTCTTTATACCAGTAGTCACGGATATCCGCCCACTTGTATCGCTTGCTGAACTCGGTGCGGATAAAGGACGAACCGCAAACCTTATCGAACATATTCAGGCGTTTCTGGTTGCAGAGTTTGAATACATCCTTATCCGGATAAAGTTCCATCAACGCCTCAACTACAATGAACTGCAAGTCACTCAGGTGCGCTTGGTCATAATCCAGTATATGTATCTGCACGCCTTGCGACTGCTCGCCGTTGAAATTGCCGTAATAGGGTTTGAAATATATCGGTCTGAACACAACACCCGGCACATTGCGTGCATTGAGTGACGTTGCCAGTTTGTTGGCATCTATCCACGGCGCACCAATGATTTCGAATGGCAACGTGTAACCTACGCCAATACTCACATAACCCAACTCGCCAAAGATGCCCGTAGCGGGATAGAAATATGCTGTCTTGGCCTGAGGGATATGCGGTGAAGCCACTATCCATTCCAGTCCTGTTTGCTCCCATGTCATACTTCTCCGCCAACCTTGCATAGGTATTACCTTCAGTTTGCAAGGTTTGTCGCTCTGCGCATTCAGATATAGCGCCAACTCACCGCAGGTCTGACCATATACATACGGAATCTTGAACTGCGAAACAAACGACATATATCCGTCTTCTACCAGATTGCCCTCTATCTTCAATCCGCCCAAGGGATTCGGACGGTCGAGCACTATCAGTTCTTTGTTCTGTTCGGCACAGGCTTCCATCAGCATACCCATCGTGGATATAAATGTAAATGACCTGCAACCTATATCCTGAATGTCATACACGATGCAATCCACGTTACTTAGCATCTCTGCGGAAGGTTTGCGCGTCTTGCCATATAGAGACAGCATCGGTATGCCTGTCACCTCATCCACCTCATTGCCTACTGCATCACCGGCATGGACATTACCTCTTACACCATGCTCCGGCCCAAACAAGGCTACCAACTGATAACCGCCTTGCTCTTGACCTGCATACAGGATATCTACTGTCGAGCGCAATTGGTGATCAACGCCAGTCGGGTTAGTACATAGTGCTACACGCTTGCCTTGCAGCGGCTCAAAATGCTGCTGCTCAAGTACTTCAACACCTAGAGTTAGAAGGAATAAAAGTAAAGTATTTATCATGGTTAATTAGTGATGATTGATGTCGGGTTTGGGTAACCGACAAATAGTAACTGCAAAAAAAATATAACCTACCGCCGATCGACGACTTATTCATCTATCGGGAATATGCCTGTCGGACGGCGAATGGTATATTTGGTCATATCCTGGTTGGACTCAAATCCTATACCTTTGATGATTGTGCCGCGCGCGCTGTCACCTCTAGCCTGGATGGCTGCCTGCGTAGGCGGTTGGGTAATGGTGATAGAGGAGTCGGAATATACGCGTTCATCCTTCTGACTCCAATATAGTTCGGGTGTCTCAAACTGCTCACCGTTGACATTAGTTGCATACACATTACCCGTCAGACGCCAGATCTCTGCCTGATCATCATAGTAGGCATAATCTGACCGCAAGGTAGCTGTCGTCTGCAACATTTGGTCGAATTGCTCAAGATAGATGCCTTCGGGAAACTCCCAATGTGACGGTTCGGCTTTATCGAACACCAGCCATTGTCGCGAGGTTATGCGGAAGCGGGTAACTCCCGAGTCAGAGATGAGCGTTGTAACCTCCTGTGCATCCAGCACAGGCATCGAAGCACGGTCATCAATGGCATCCATACGCAACTTAACCTCCTTGCGACGGCAAGAAGGAAAGAAAAGTATTGCCACCATTGCGATGGCAATACTTAGAATAATATATCGCCTGTTATTTAGCAGCACGGCAAGTTGTGGTTTCCTGTATCCAGCCTCCTACGGTAAACGAAGCGCCATCCTGCAATTCCGGCAGGTCGAAGATTTCCTCCTTCGTAGGGAAGTACTTCGAGTACGAAGCTATGAGCTTGTTGGCATCTTCTGCTACATCAGGCTCAACCATCTTAGCCTTCTGGAACTTATCCACTGCAGCCCAGAACACCGTCTTGTTCAGGATTGCAGCCTTAGCCGCAGCCATACCCTCGCCGTAAGGCTTCGACGAAGCATACAACATACCCATCAGAATGTAGCAACGGCCTTGGTTTGCCATCAGCTCGAGTGAACTGCGCAGATACTGGCGAGACAACTGGTAAGCCTTGATCTTGTCAAAGTAGATGTATGCAATGTTGAACAGGTACTCGGCACGATCCTCTTTGTCATCTTCCGGAGCAAGTTCGATGGCTTGCTCATAGTAGTTGATGGCATCCTTGTAGTCAGCCTTCTTCATACACATCTTTGCGCAACCGGCAGCACTCTCCTCGGTAGGCTCCAGCGTGTGCGAAGCAGCAGCAGCCGTGAAGTAAACTTCACTCTCCGTGCATTTCATGCGGCGGAACATAGCCATAATCTTGTTGAGCGTATTGATGTCATTCAGGTGCTCTTGCACAATCGGCCCAAAAATCTCGTCAAGCTTGTCGCAGTTGGCTGCACCGGATGAGGCAAAAATCTGATCGACATAGTCCTTGTTCTCCTGCGCACGTGCTGCGTTCTTGTTCGATGCGTCAGCTGCTTGCACACCCAGAATCGTCGAAACCGTCTGATAGTCGGCAATATATGCGGAAGCATACTTGTCAGGATCGGATTTATAACGTGCATTGCTCAGGTCAGCAAAGGCCTTCAGCACTTGCAGTTGTGACTTGTTACCCATACCTTCGATCGACTCTTTCAGCCAGCCGTAAGCAGGCTCCTTAAGCGGATCCTCTTTGAAGAAGTTGCAGTAATCCACACCCTTCAGACCAAGGATATAAGCCTTCGGGTACTTGGGGTCATTGCCAAAATATTTAATACGGCTGTCGTGAAGTTTGAGCAGCAGTTGACGCAGTTCGTCATACTCCTTCGGATCTTGAGTTTGCGAAATCTTCCACTCTACAAGTTCGTCACCACGTGTATAGATTACCTTGTTGGCATTCGGGCAGGTGGTATATACTTGCCACCAGGGTTCCCAAGCGTCGGCATATTGTTTGTTTTTCACCGACTCGTTGAACAACGACACATTGATTACGCACTCCTCGGTTATTGTCGGCTCAGCCTCCTCAACCGGAGCAGCCGGTGCAGGTTCAGCAGCCTTCTGAGGTTTCTTGGCGAGAGCAAACGCAGGAAGCGTAGCCACCAATACTAATGCAATAATTGACTTTTTCATATCAGTAATTTTTTATGTAGTTATTATTTCGTTTGAACAGTTAACTATTGTTTTGCTCTGACAGTTGATTATAGTTTCCGCTTGAAGAACCAGTTTTCGCAAATAGCTGCATTGATGGTCAACTTCAAATAATCCTCCTTAAGTATCGAACCTCGGTGACCGTATTCGACAGTAGCGTTGAATATTGTTCCTGCATTTCGCAGCGGGAATCCGACACCGAGCGATAGTTTAATCTCCTTTCCATTCACGTTCTGCTGGTAGGGGTCTGTCAGTTTGGCACCCAGTCGCCAGCACACGCGCTCTACGTAGTTTCGTCCGTATGGGTTGTGGCGGTACTCAGCACCGATAGCATAGATAGCCCTTGAGCGCAGAGCCTGATTGGTGAACGTCTGAACATTTCCCCACCCCTGATAGGTGTAATCGAAGGCTACGGTCAGACGTTGTTGCCAGGTGTACGATGCTCCTACTCCCCATTGCATTGGTACTTGCATGGCTGCACCGCCAATCTGCGTCGTGTCACCCCAGTTCGTTTCAATCACGGCATATTCGCCTTTTAGCGGCAGTTGTGGCTCCCAAACTGCACCCAGGGTAAACGCATCCTGATTACTGAACGTGTGGAACAGTTGTGCGCCTACACGAGTACGAACACTGCTTACGTTCAGTGTACTGAACATCGCCACGTCGTGCATGTCGGATTCTGTAAAGGTCAGTGCACGGTAGTTGCTCACTTCGCCGAACATGTAATAGACATTGGCGCCTATAGCAAACCAATCCATTATATTGAAACTCAATCCGCCGTACACCTCTGTTATTCCTCCTTCGCCGGCATACGTCATGGCGTAGTGGTAATTCGAACCGATAGAGTCGTTGAGCGTAAAATCATAACCTACCGATGAGTATGGCATCACACCTGCCGATACTGCTATATATCGCTTGTACAGTGGCAACTGCAGACTCAAATACTCAAGATTACCATTGGCTCGATTACGGCGGCCTGTGGCATCGGAGTATGTTGTCCAAAGAACGCTACCTGCCAGGTCAAACATAAATGTCACACTATCGCAGGCTGTATATGAGGCGGGTTGCAGCGGGTTGATGGCTTTGTTCGAACGCATACCTATACCTACTCCGCCCATAGCTCTGTACGTATTAGGCACATCATCTCCCAAATCACCGTACGCAAAACGCGAATAGGGCGAACTGGTCATATTTTGCGCTCCGACAGCCAGAGTCAGACAGGCAAGTATATATGTGACGAATAATTTCTTCATGCTCTCCTATCGCCGGCAGCTATGTGCAGTCGCCCCGACGGTTTTTATACTTATATTACAACTATCGTGCCAAACCTATTAGCCTTGCTGGGTGTTGTACAGCAAAATTTGGTTCAATCCCTTGAGCACCAGATGGCGTTCGAAGCGCACATCGGCCTGTAAGCCATGCAGGATAAACGGTGCATTACCGCCTGTGATGATGGTCTTATAATGCGGTATTTGCTCCTGCAAATCACGCATGTAGCCTTTGACTTCGAACACTATTCCGCGTATCACTCCCGCCGCTATAGCATCGCGCGTGTTGCGCCCGAACAAAGGTAGTATCTCGTTCTCCTCTGCTTCCACCAGCGGTAGCTTTTTCGTCATGCGTTGCAGGATAGTGAAGCGCATTTTCAATCCCGGGGCAATGTTACCTCCTACAAAACTTCCATCCTCCGACACAAAGTCGTACGTGATAGCCGACCCCGCGTCAATGATCAGTATGTTTTCATTAGGATAGATAGCATTTGCTCCCACAGAAGCGGCCAGCCGATCTTGCCCGAGTGTAGCAGGAGTAGCGTATTGATTCTTGACAGGCAGGGGCGTGTTATGGTCAAACAGCACAAAGTGTCTCGAATGTTTGGTCAGGGCATTAACCACAGCGGGCTCAATATTCACCACCGAAGAAATTATACTGTCTTCTATGGTGTACAACTGAAACAACTGCTCTACCTCGGCCGAGGCAAAGTGCTTGTAGATGAAATGTTTGGCTATGCTTCCGTTCTCACGGAACAGAGCCACTTTTGTTCTGGAGTTACCCTGATCAATACAGAGGTTCATATCTTAACATTCTTTCTATGTTCCCGCCAAAGTTAGGGCAGGGACTGCGAAGCCGCGCACTGATTATTTTGCAAAGCCCAACCTGCGCAACTACTTTGCCGAACGCTTAGTCTGCCATACTGGTGTACAGGAAGCGTTTGATGGACTTCTTAGGCGTCTTCTCAAACTCGTGAGGATAGATTTTTATCTTTGCTATCGGCTCGTAGGATGCCAGTAGCGGGTTAAGTGCCTTGCGATTGTCCTCCATCGCTTCCTCGAGTTGGGCTTCACTCAAGCCATTGGCGTCGGCTGCCTCCATATCAGGGAACACGAGCGCAACGAGCTGGTTCTCTTTATTCTGCAAAACGAGCGACTCGCTCACATAAGGCATATTATTGAGTTTGGACTCAATCTCTTCGGGGTAAATGTTTTGTCCTGACGGCCCCAGCAACATTGTTTTGTTACGTCCCTTGATAAATATGAAGCCATCCTCATCTATTGTGCCAAGATCTCCTGTCTTGAGCCAGCCGTCCTCACTGAAAGTCAGGCGTGTTGCCTCATCGTTCTTGTAGTAGCCGTACATCACGTTCTCGCCACTAACCTCTATCTCGCCTACGCCATCTTCATCCGGATTGGCAATACGTGCTTTCATCAGTCCGGGCAAAGCTTGACCGCAACTGAAGGTTTTGTAATTCTCCCACGGCGTAAACGAGATCAACGGTGCGCATTCGGTCATTCCATAGCCCACCGAGACGGGGAACTTTATTCGCTTAAGGAACGCCTCAACCTCAGCATTGAGCGGTGCACCGCCGATAATGATCTGTTTGAACTCGCCGCCAAATGCGTTTATAAGCGTCTCACGAATCTTACCGAGCACTATCTCATCAAGATAAGGAATCTTCAGTACCCAACTAACAGGCGCCTTACTGATCTGCGGAACAATCATCTTCTTATAGATCTTTTCCAGGATGAGCGGCACGGACAGAATCAGTGTCGGCTTGACATCAGCAAAGGCCTTTAGCAGAATTTTCGGAGCAGGAGTACGCCCTACCAAGTACGAATGCCCACCTGCTGCCAGACAGCACAGGAAGTCGAAAGCGCAGCCGTAGGCATGTGCCAGAGGCAGGAACGCCACATGACGGCAACCCGGATAGACAATCTTTAGATCATCCACACCATACTTGATGTTACCCGCCAAAGCATTGCAAGGCGTTATTACACCTTTGGAAAATCCGGTTGTACCGGAAGTATAGTTGATGGAAGCGATCGCATCGTTCGGACGCTCGTCATAGCGAACCTTGTCAGGCGTGAGATGACCGCCGAACTTCTTCACGAACTGCTTCTGCACGTACAGCATCGTGATATGTGCCACCTCCATGTGTTGCGAGATAGGATGCCAATCGTTGAGCGATACGACTACTTTCACATTAGGAATCTGCTCCAGGTCAATACCTTCCCAGATATTATCACTGATAAACAGCAACTTGGCATCAGAGTGATTGATAATGTGTATGGCATCGGCGGCCTTAAAATCCTGCAGGATGGGCACAACTATAGCGCCATAAGTGATGGTAGCCAGAAACGTTGCCACCCAGCAGGAGTTGTTTCTGCCCATGAGGGCAACCTTATCATCCTTCTTCAGACCGTTCTCCTCAAACATCACATGTAGGTGAGCTATCACCGTTGCCAACTGGCCGTAGGTCAGTGTGTTGTTGGTACCCCAGTCAGTCACAGCCGGCAGATCCCAATGTTCGCGAAACGAGGTCTCAAACCGCTTGACAAGATTGTTTTTTTCGTCGGTTAACATATAGAGTTATTTACGATTTATTTATTATTTACGGTTATGGTTTACTCCACTACGGGCGGCATAGGATTACCAAAGGGATCTTCAGCCTGTCTGCCACCGCCAACGCTGTATATCGAATCCACTACAAATTGGCTGTTGCCACGCCAGGGCAAGGTGCCAAGATAGCGCTTCCAGTGAAGTTTGATTTGCCTGCCTGAGGCGTTATCGATCTTCTGCGCTACACGCTCGTCCTCGACTGAGAACTTGAACTCGTTGGACTGGATTGTCGACGATGTGTTCTTGGAGTTGTAGCCGGTCTGAATCATCTTGCCCTCGTAGGTCTTGAATATAAAACCTTCACGCTGGAAATAATTGATATCACCCTCGTTAACACCTGTACTGTACACAAACCAGAATTTGAAGTACAGGAAAAGTCCGAGTGCCACTACAAGCACAACAGATGAGATAGTAATAAACTTTTTCATGTGCATAATATTTTGCGCCTGCAAAGATACAAAAAAAATCCCAAATATGCAAATATTACACAGAGAAAATTACATATTAGTGCATTTTTTTATCTTACATGTGATTGCCAAAGGCAATATAGTGCTCTATAAGAATGGGAAAATCCCACCACTTAGCTATTTTCAACAAGTGGTGGGAATATTATCTTGTATTATCTATTTTACAAACTTCAATTCAACGCGTCTGTTCTTTCGTCGGCCTTCGGCTGTTTTGTTTGACGCTACAGGTTTGCTCTCTCCGTATCCCTGTGTGCTCAACAATGAATTGTCGATGCCTATACTGATAAGATAGTCGCGCACGGCGTTAGCGCGGTTCTCCGACAGGATGATATTGGACTCGTCATTACCTACATCGTCTGTATGGCCGCTAATCTCCACTTTTTGCGCGAGGCGTTTGATGATTTCAGCGACACGATTCAGCTCGGTTACGGAGGCCGGAAGCAGGATATACTCGCCGGTATTGAAGAACAAATTGTTCATCGGCATCGGAGTCTCCCGCTCAATCATCTCGCTGATAGTGGCCACATGTATGTCGTTTTGAATGGATACAAGTTCGTTAGTATTGCGCAGATCGATGTTATCCGAAACAGGGAAAAAGGTCTCATCGTCAATGTAATAGCCATAGTTCTTTCCCTCCGGCAAGACAATGAAAAAACTGCCGTCTACAGGATCAGTCTTGGACTGTCCTATGGTAGTGTGTGTTTCCAGATCTTCCCATCGGATAGTTGTCTCCACCGGCAAACCTTGGGTATCTACCAATTTGCCGGATATGGTAGCTACCGGTCTTGGGCGGAGGTGTGCAGGAATAGATAATTGATAGATATCGTATTTTCCGTTTATGTTCTTCGAGAAGTACGCCAGTTTGCCGTCCGTAGATATTTTGTACCAGCACTCCGATTCCGTCGTATTAATAACCTTGCCCATATTTATCGGTTCGCTCCATTCCGTCCAGCTGTCTTCGCTCAAGCGAGTTGACATAAACACATCCATTCCGCCCAAACTGCTATGCCCCTCGGAACAGAAATACAAAGTCTTCATGTCGGGATGCAGAACAGGCGAGCGGTCAGTCATAGATGTATTGATTACAGGCCCCAGGTCGATCGGTGTGCCCCATTCTCCATTTTCCTGCAGAAGGGAAACAAAGATGTTTATAGATAGGTCGTGCTCGTACGCGACCCGGTAATCGGCAGCAAAAAGCATCGCTTTTCCATCGCTCGAAATCATTGCATCTGCTTGCCAATTACTGATATTGATATTGTCAGACAACTTCTCTAAAACGCCCCATCCATGTTTTTCTTTATGTGTCACCGACTGTGTCCCATTGTGAAACACAAGCATCGTTGTACCATCCGCTGATATCGCTTCCGGTGCCTCATTGCCATAAGCGGTATTCACTCCGGGAACAATGCGACTATTCTTCCATACTCCCTGTATCTTATCAGCAATGAATATGTCTTCTCCACCGATATTGTCAGTCCTGTTTTTAGCACAAAACAAGATATGTTTTCCGTCTGCGGAAAGAGCCGGAGCATATTCACTACCTTGGGTAGTATTTACTCCTGCGCCAAGAGAAGTAGCTATCATTTTAGGATCATCCTTCTCTTTCAACACACGCACTAAGTCATTATAGCGGTGATTATTGCCAAATGCGTCAGCGTGCTCTTCCACCTTTGTCAACGCCGCTTGCCAACGCTTATTCTTGATGTCATCCTCTATCAACGATACAAGTTTTTTGTATGCCGGATAAGCCGGTGCGACAATATCTATCCATTGCGAGAGAGTAATGTTATCAAACAGATAGTCATAGTCCGCGTCTGCGATCTTCTCATCATTCCTCTGAATATCCGAAATACTTTTCGCTTGATACTCCCTGTGAAATTCCTTGAACGCGTCAAGATTATACTCCTCAAGACAAATATTGCGAAGGATAGCCCAACAACTATCCCTGTACTCGCCGCGCAGATTGTTGATTCCCCACTCTGCGGCCTCTATGGACTGTGTCGAACGTACGTTTTCGGCATAATACAACATCACGCTGTCCCGCCAACGGTTATCAGCCGTATGTGTTCTGAGATAACCTTTATACGTGTTGACATTATTTCTTTCAACCAGACGGCGCATTTCCAATTCATCTGCGCGATCAGTTGCCTTCCGTAAATACGGACTATCTGGATACATCCGTATGTATTGTCGGAAATCTTGCTCGTTGCCTGATTCCTCAATGGCTTGATATGCCAACTCGTAGATGTTACGCTGAGCCTGCCCGACTTGTGGTGCGAGAGGGTACATTTCTACGAACTTCTTGTAGGCCTGAACCGTGTTCTCCGCTTGCGCTTTGCTATATGCGAGAGCGTGTAACTTGTCTTCGGCGCGCTTGCGTTCTTGAGCATCTGGATATGTGTTAACGAATTGCGTGAACGCATCAACGGTGTTCGCTTCCTCAGCTTGCTTGAATGCAAGAGCATTGCGCGTTTGTAAAGCCTGATCTATCTGTTTTTGTGTAACGCGTTTGTATGTAGCCAGGAAATCATTCCACTCGTCAACAGTGTTCGTTTTGGTTGCCTTAACAATGGCGTGCTGACCGACATTGGCGTACTCACCTGCGTACATCGTAGGAGTGTAACCATCCTTCTCCGCCTTATCTAAATCTTTGGTATAATATGCATTAAGATAATCCTGCGAAGCACATAGATGATAATATGCTTTCTTTAGATCATTCTTCTCGAAATCCGGCATGATATACAACCGATAGAGCGCAAATGCAATGGCATGATTATTTGGAGTCTTCTCCGATAGTTTGGATAGTTTAGTTAATGCCTTATCATATTTTCCTTTCTCTATATCATGCCGGCAAGGATACTCCAGATCCTTAGCATGTGCAACCAACACAAAAAACATCAGCGCGCAGGTAACGCCTGCGCGCAACAGATAATCATAATAACGTTTGCATCTAATGATTGTATCAGACATCTTATGTATGTTTATTTCCTTTCTAACAAACTAACTATTGCTTGAGCAATAGCAGTAGTTTGGCAACGGCGGCCATGGCAGCATTGTTCGTGATCTGTGCGCGGTCGCCGGAATAGTGGCAGCATTCGGCTTTGGTACCTTCTGGGGTTGCCCAGGCCATCCATACTGTGCCTACGGGTTTGTCGGGCGTGCCGCCTGTGGGGCCTGCTATGCCCGAGGTGGCGATGGCATAATCGGTATGCAGCAGTTGGCGCACGCCTTCGGCCATCTGACGTACGCACGCCTCACTTACTGCTCCATCGGTAGCCAGCGTATCGGCACTCACGCCCAGTACCTGCTGCTTTACACTATTGTCGTAGGCGATTACACTACCCATGTAGTATGCCGAACTGCCCGAATGCTCGTTCAGCAGTGCTGCCAGCCGTCCGCCGGTGCACGACTCGGCTGTGGCTATTGTTCGGCAGCGTTCGGTTAGCATACGCCCCAAGATCTGCGGCGGCGTAAGGTCATCAGTTGCCAAAACATGGTCAGCAATGAGCGGCAACAACTTATCAATCTGCTGTTCAACCTCCTCAGCTGTAGCCTCACCGTAGGAGGACAGACGCAATCTTACCACACCCTGCTTGGGCAAGTAGGCAAGATGTATGGTTGGGGGCAAAGCGTTCTCCCACTGCTCGATGCGAAGTGCAAGCGTGGATTCGGGTATACCGCACACTACAACAGTACGATGAATAACTTGAGCCGACAAGCTGAAATGCTGTTGCACATACGGCAAAACCTGTTCAGTCATGGCCACCTGCATCTCGTGGGGCACGCCAGGCATGCTTACCAGCAGTTTGCCCTGTTCAGTCTCATCGGGTTGCTCAAATGCCATGATTGGCGCACTGCCTACTCTGTTCGGCAGGATTGTTGCAGACTCAGGCACCAACCATTGCGTAGCAGTCAAGCGGTTAAGTACGTCCGGACGATTCCTGTAAAGGTTGAGCACATGCTCGTGCACGCGGCTATCTTCCACCAGACGGGTATTGAACAGTTCGCACAGGACGGTCTTGGTTATATCATCCTTCGTTGGCCCCAGTCCGCCGGTTGTGAGCACTATATCCGCGCGCCGCAAGGCGTTGGTCACGGCTTCAGTTATTGCCTGTCGGTCATCGCGCACAGTAGTAACCTGCACAACGGTTATGCCGGCGGCATTCAGCACTTGTGCCATCCAGGACGCGTTGGTATTAACAACCTGCCCTATCAGCAGTTCATCGCCTATACTGATTATTTCTGCTAAAATCGAATACATCTCAATCTTGTTTCTTTCCTAACATCCGCTTACACCCTGTCAGCGTTGCAATCCGCCTTCTGCCTGCTGGGCTTTCTTCCACTCTTCGGCAGTTAGACAAAGTTCGTCGTACCACTCTTGCCCAAAACGGCGGATAAGCGGTTCGCGCAGAAATTTGTACAGCGGCAAGTGCAGTTTATGGCCGAGTTGGCGCGACGAGTGGCATATATCCCAGCGATGGTACTCCACCCCTACCCGTTCGCCGATTTGCGTCAAGCGTATTGGATACAGATGACAGGATATAGGCTTCTTGACAACTGGCCGCAGATTGCTGACCGCAGATTGCTGACTAAACAGTCGCTCTATCAAACAATAGCACCAGCCGTTATGGTCGGTGCGCGCGAATATACAATCCTTGTCGTTGACGATGCTGAGTACACGTTCGCCGGAAGGGTCATTGTAGGCTATGCCTTGTGCGTCCACCACGGCGCGTGCCTCTTTGGTCATATGTGGCAACAGTTCAGGCAGCAAGGCGTTGAATTGTTGCTCTTCCTCGGGCGTGACAGGTGCTCCGGCATCGCCCTCAATACAACAACAGCCCTTGCAATGCTCAAGGTCGCAGCAGAACTCCTTCTCAAGTATCTCCAGACTAACTATTGTATCCTGTATCAGCAACATATCGGTCTATTATCCAATAGCGAAGCGGTCTAACGTTTGTACTTATACCGTGCGCCGATTTTGCCTTTAGCTATGTTCGCCAGTTTGTTCTTGCAGAACTGCCGACGTATGGGTGAGATGCGATCGGTGAACACGTGCGCCTCCAGATGGTCGTACTCATGCTGAACGATACGTGCCTTGAAGTCCGTATACGTTTCTTCATGCTCCTGAAAATCCTCGTCCAGATACCGGATGGTGATAGTCTTGGGTCTTGTCACATTTTCGCTTATACCCGGTAGCGAGAGGCATCCTTCGGAATAGACAGAGGTTTCCTCACTCTCCTCAATTATCTCGGGGTTGATAAAAGCCTGCTTGAAGTCTTTGCACTCAGGATAATCTTCCGCAAGTTCGGTGCCATCAACCACGAACAGCCGTTTCGACAGGCCTATCTGAGGTGCAGCGAGCCCGCAGCCTTCGGCTGCAAGCAGTGTCTCCTGCATATCTGCCACGAGTTGCTTGACATCCATTTCACCGGGCTCCAAATCTTCTGTGGGGCGACGCAGAACGGGTTGACCGTATAGATAGATTGGTAAAATCATTTACTATTTTTTACGATTTGTTCATTCGTTGTTTGTTCATTTCGATAACTGCTCAAGGTATCCCTCGAGGATGATGCACGCGGCGAGCCGGTCAACTTGGCTTTTATCCTGCCGCTGTTTTTTCTTCATGCCTCCGGCAATCATTGCCTGATGCGCAAGCACACTGGTAAAGCGCTCGTCGTACTCCACCACGGGAATCTGCGGCCATCGTGTACGCAATTGGTTTTCGAGGGCACGAATAGCAGGCACTGTCTCGGAATCTTGTCCGTTCATCTGCCGCGGGTAGCCGACTACTATCGTATCGACCTGTTCGCGACGGATATAATCGTCCAGCCAGGCGAGCAGTCCGGATGTATCTATCGTAAGCAACGGATTAGCCGTTATGCGGAGAATGTCCGTAACGGCTAATCCTGTACGTCGCTTACCGTAATCGATAGCCAATATCCTACCCATAAGAGAATACCGGAATGTAGTATCGGGATTTTGGTCTTTTAGCAAGCAGATTGGGTTTTTCCTGTGAGGAAGTTATGTTGGCGCATAACGGCCGAACAGAATAGCCAAAGATGCCGCTAAAAACTACATCAATTAATAGTTCTGCATTTCGGCAGACAGTTTCTCATACTCCTTGTCCATATGCAGGCGGTAGTAGCACTGGCGCAGAGCACGTGCGTACGTCATATTGCCCGGGGCAAGTTCGTGAGCTTTCTCGTAGTACGGCAGGGCGAGTTTGAGTACTTCGTCGCTCTGTTTCTTTACTTCTATATATTCCTTCTGCGAGAGGTTATCCGTGCCGTCGAGCATCATCGTTGCCTTATCCGAATATGCATATGCATAGTTCAGGTAGTACTCGGGGTTCTTAGGCTCCATGGATATCGCCTTGTCGAAGAACTTGAATGCCTCGTCAAATTGGCGCAGTGTGCTCAGCAAGGTTGCCTTGGTGTGGTAATACTGAGCCTGCGAGGGGTCGTTCTCGATAGCTTTGTCCAGGTATGCTACTGCACCCAGTGTATCTTTGGCTTGCACGAGGTCGTTGATCATGTTCTGGATGAACCAAGCCTCTTTCGGGAACTTATCCACTGCCTCGGCCAGCACAGTTTTAGCCTGCTCGGGTTTGCCCAGCAGTTTGTACAGGTCGTAGTAGTACTGATAGGCCGTAACCTCGTGTGCAGGATCGGCTGCAATGCGCTTAGCCATAGCCAGTGCCTGGTCATAAGCCTTGGCGCGATAGAAGTACGACATCGAGTAACTCATGTACTGGTAGTACGTCGTATCCTTCACCATCTTTGCCTGCAATTTCGGATCTTGCATCAGTTCCATATCAGGTATATCGCAGTGGAGTTTGAACGCTTTAGCTACGCCCAGATCATCGTTCTGCTCTGCCAGATACGAGGCATAGATAGCCAGATCCTGTTTCAGGAAGTAGTCCAGCATACGCTCGCCGATATTCTTGCGGGTCTTCAGGTCGTACTTGGGGTTACCTTTCTTGTCATAGGTCGGTACCATTGCCAGCGAGTCAGCCACGAGCCAGTAACCTATACTCTCTTCAACAGCTGCACCTTTGGTAGCGTAGTCAACGGCTTGTCCCATCTGCCCCATGAGCCATATATGTTCGTTCTGCTTGTAACCAATCAGTCCGGCTACATACCAAGCCTCAGCCTGGTTCTTTGTCTCCTCGTTTTCCAGAGCAGGCTTGATGGCCGCACGTGCACCTGCAAAGTCCGGTGACTCCTGCAGAGCGAGGTTCTTAGCCGTACGTACGGCTGATTTCTGTGCTAAGCAGCCCGTGCTTATCAGCACCAATGCTGCGAAGAATATTGATTTTTTCATTGTTGTATTGTTTATTCGTTATTCTGTTCTACGTTTTCTGTTGCCTCGGCCGGTTCACCGTTCTCGCCATTAAGCGATGCGTTACCATTTAGATCCTCTTCTTCTTTTGGAACAACGCAGCCGAACATCAGTATATCGTTGCGTTTTTGCAGTTCGATGAGTTTCACGCCTTGTGTAGCACGTCCCTGAACACGTATGCTGTCCATAGCCATGCGGATGGCTGTGCCGCTCTTGGTGATAAGCATCAGGTCTTCATCGTCCTGTACGGCATGCAAGCCTACCAGCGAACCTGTCTTTTCTGTCAATGCAATGGTTTTCACGCCCTTACCGCCACGGTTGGTGATACGGTAGATGGGTTCACCGTTCTCATCGTCAAGGGCGGTACGCTTACCGAATCCCTTCTCCGAGATGACGAGAATTGTGTCCTCACTATTTGCATCTACACAAACCATGCCAATCGCGTGATCTTGACCATCTTCGTCCAATTTTATTGCACGAACACCGGTGGCTGTACGTCCCATAGGACGGACTGTGTTCTCCGGGAAGCGTACCAGTTTGCCGTTCGACGATGCGATGAGCATCTGGCTTTCTCCGTCGGTCAGAGCAACGCTGATCAGGCTGTCACCCTCGCGCAAACCAAGGGCGATGATGCCGTTCGTACGCGGACGACTGTAATCTTCCAGTGTGGTCTTTTTCATCAGACCGTTACGTGTGGCGAAGATCAGGTAGTGGTTCTTAACGTAATCAGGATCGTTCAGCCCTTTGACATTGATGAACGCACAAACCTTCTCGTCTTTCTGCAGATTGATTACGTTCTGCATAGCGCGGCCTTTCGACTGGCGGTTACCCTCAGGCAATTCGTACACTTTGATCCAGTACAGACGTCCGAGATTCGTAAAGAACAGCATAGTCGAGTGCATCGAAGCGGTATGAACATACTCTATAAAATCTTCGTCACGTGTGTTGCTGGCCTTCGAGCCTATGCCGCCTCTGCCCTGCTGACGGAAATCTGCCAGCGGTGTACGCTTGATATAGCCCAGATGCGAGATGGTGATTACCATATCATCGTCGGCATACATATCTTCGGGGTTGAACTCGGTAGCCATCTTCACGATGCGTGTACGGCGCTCGTCGGCATACTTGTCTTTCAGTTCCTGCAGTTCGCCGGCAATCATCTCGTAGCGCAGTCCTTCGTTGGCGAGCAGTTCGTTCAAGCGAGCAATCTCTTTCTCCAGTTCGGCATACTCGGCTTTCAACTCATCGATACGCAAACCTGTCAGTTGTGCCAATCGCATTTCCACGATAGCCTTGCTCTGCGGAGCGTCGAGAGCAAAACGCTGCTCAAGGTTAGTCTGGGCATCGGCGGGAGTACGGCTGGCGCGGATGATCTTAACCACCTCGTCGATATTATCGACAGCAATAATCAATCCTTCCAAGATATGTGCGCGCTCCTGGGCTTTCTTCAGCAGGAAGCGTGTACGGCGTGTCACCACATCCATACGGTGCTCGATAAAGTTGCCCACCAGGTCTTTCAGGTTCAGCAGCATCGGACGGCCTTTGACCAGGGCGATGTTGTTCACTGCAAACGAGCTCTGCAATGCGGTGAACTTGTACAGTTTGTTCAGCACCACCTGTGCGTTGGCATCGCGTTTGATGTCAATCACGATGCGTATATCGCGCTTCGACTGGTCGCTGATGTCGGTTATACCTTCTATACGCTTGTCATCCACCAGAGCGGCGATGTTCGAAACGAGATCAGACTTAACCACGCCGTACGGCAGTTCAGTGATGATGATATGCTCGCGACCGTTGTTATCGGTCTCGATATCGGCATTCGAACGGATGATGACGCGGCCGCGACCGGTCTCAAACGCATCACGCACACCCTGATAGCCGTATATCGTACCGCCTGTCGGGAAATCCGGAGCCTTGATGTACTCCATCAGATCGCTCACGGTTATCTCTTCTGCCTCAGGATTGGCGATGCGTGCTTCGATGTTTCGGATATACGCCAGGCAGCCGTCAATCACCTCGCCCAGGTTATGCGTCGGCATGTTCGTAGCCATACCTACGGCTATACCGCTTGCGCCGTTCACCAGCAGGTTCGGGAATCGTGTAGGCAGCACGGTCGGCTCACGACGGCTGTCGTCGTAGTTGAGCTGCATATCTACGGTATCCTTGTCGATATCGTTCAGCATCTCCTCCGCCAACTTCTCCAGTCGCGCCTCGGTGTAACGCATAGCAGCCGGACTATCGCCGTCCACACTACCGAAGTTACCCTGACCGTACACCAGCGGATAACGCATTGCCCACGGCTGTGCCAGACGAACCAGCGTGCCGTATATACTGCTGTCGCCGTGCGGGTGGTACTTACCCATTACCTCGCCGACGATAGCTGCACTTTTCTTTGTCGGTTTGTCGCTCGTGTTACCCATGTCCCACATGGCGTACAGCACGCGGCGGTGAACGGGCTTGAAGCCGTCACGCACGTCGGGCAACGCACGGGACACAATCACACTCATGGAATAATCGATGTAAGAGGTTCGCATCTCTTCATCAATCTTCACAGGAATAATTCTGTCTTCTGTAATCATTGTATGTTGTGTTTTTATAATTTCGCTATTTTACATAACACTCGGGGAAACGTCCACTTTCACCGAGGTTTTACCGTAGTTTCACCGAACTTGATTCATGGTTTTGCGCGCAGTTGCACACTTTCACCCAAAAAACATACAAAGTTACGAAAAATTTCTGACATTTGCAAATATTTCGTGCAAATTTTTGCATTTTGACGCATTTTTCCGAAAAATAGTGTACCTGTCGGTAGCAAACTCCCGTGCGCTTATATCGCCTGTAACGTATGTTTTTCAGCGCCTACACCTTATACTTATCTCTGCGCGCGAGCATAGCGCGCCCGAGCGCATACAGCCGCGCACATACATTATTTACACTATCAGTCGTACGCTAACGCATGCACACATACGCATGCACGTAGCAATCTGTCAGCATAGCGATCTTTCTTCTGTCAGCGCAGCGGTGTCCCGCCGAGAAAAGCGCAGCGGTGTTCAGTTCTCGGCGGTATTCCGCCGCCCTTTCTCCGTTCATTTCGTCGGGATTGTATCCCGACATCGGCTCCCGGAGCCGCCATCCATCTACCATGCTTGGTCGATTTCTTATCTCGCTCTGCTCGAACGATCAATTCTTTTTCACGCCCTGATAGTCCTCGATGGTCTTGGTGGAGATGGTGGTGGTGACCTTGCTGGAGTCGGTTACTTCAGTGTAGGTAGCCGTTGAGGTGATGGTACGTGTGGCTTTGCAGGCTGTGAGAGCCAGTGCCACAAACATTGCCACGAGGGCAATGAGGGCTATTATGCTAAACTTTTTCATTGTTTTGTGCGTTAGAATTGTTACTGCCGCCTCGGTTCTTGAAGCGGTAGGTGTAATCGATACCAAACAGCGCCCCGGCGAACGTTGCTGCCTCACCGAAGGCAACCAGTAGCGTCTCGTGAATTTCGC
>SAMEA3663077__coassemble_67_pt1 | contig 48976 bp, 34 predicted proteins | sample SAMEA3663077__metabat2_high_PE_010 | metagenome-assembled genome bin SAMEA3663077 (sample SAMEA3663077) | pig gut metagenome | biome: pig gut; feature: pig-associated habitat; material: faeces | place: France | collected 2012
GAATCTAACGGAACGGCTTCCACTCGAATTTATGAATTAATAGAACATACCTTAACTTTTAACTTTTAACCTTTTACTATATAATCTCTATAATCTATACCCTATACTCTAATCTCTTAACACTCAACATATGGGACAACTCACACAACTCTCGGGACAAACTATTGCATATCTCATTTTTTTTTCGTACCTTTGCATTGCTTTTGTCCCATCCCCTGTAACCCTTAAAATTTGCACGGCAAAGCATATTGTTCGAGCAAAGCGAGATAAGCCCCCCCCCATAACCCATACCAACTCGAGCCATTGTCGGGGGAATACCGAGCCATCATCGGGGTTAATAGCTTACACTCTTCGGAACTCGGCGAGGATGATAGCGGTGGCTATAGCCACGTTCAGGCTCTCGCAGGTAGGTACGTCAGGCGGGAAAGACGGGATACGTAGCGAGCAGGTGAGCAAGCGGCGCACCTCGGGCGAGAGACCGTTGCCCTCGTTGCCCATAACGATGACTCCGGAGCGTCGGTCGGGCAGAGCATGGGGCGAGTAGAGATCGGCACCGTCGAGCAGCGTGCCGTAAACAGGCAGCGACGGTGAGGCTGCACGGACAGACGACAGCCAAGCAGTCAGGTCGGTGTAATAGACACGCACACGAGCCAGCGAGCCCATAGTGGCCTGAACGACCTTGGGACTGAAGCAATCGGCCGTATTGCGAGAGCAGACGATATGGCGAATGCCAAACCAGTCGGCAGTACGGATAATAGTGCCGAGATTGCCGGGATCCTGCACCTCGTCGAGCGCCAGGTAGAGCGTGCCGGATTGGGGCAGAGGACAAGCGCCGTAGTCGGGCTTGCGCAGCACAGCTAAACTGCCCTGAGGCGTGCGGAGCGATGAGAGACGTTGGATATCGCGCAAAGGCGTATCAGCAGGCGTGAGCAGATGGACGACCTCGAACGCAGCGGACAACTCGCCGATGCACTTGTCGCCCTCAGCTACGAATAGAGAGAACTCGTCGCGATACTTCTTGAGATGGAGCTTCTGCAGTTGCTTGAACTCGTGTTGCGTCATAAAAAAAAAGATTTTCAGCACAAAGGTACGGAAAAATTTGCAAAATTGCAAATAATTTTGTAACTTTGTGTGCCGAATAATGCGAATAATGCAAAAGAGTGCACGCCGATATAGATTTTTGCCCATCGTACTTCTAGGAGTACTGCTGTGCTCATGCAACATGGCGAAGTTCGTGCCGGAAGACAAACAGCTGCTGTACAAAGTGCATATAGACGTGGATGGCACGAACCAGGTGCAAGGTACGAAACTGAAACATTATCTGCGTCAGACCCCGAACACGGAGGTGCTGGGGTTCTGGAAACTGCAACTGCACCTGTACAACACCGCTCCGCTGGATACGCTGACGCCGTACGACAAATGGGCGACACGCAATGCACGGAAAATAGGCGAGGCGCCGGTGGTATATGACAACAACCAGACCATACAGAGCATGGCGCAGATAACCAAAGCGATGCACAACGAAGGGTTCTTCCGCGCCACGGTGGACACATCGACCGTGACGAAAGACCGAAAAGTTTGGCTGACGTACCACGTACAATCCGGGCCGGAATATACGATACGCAACTACACGATAGATCTGGATAACCCCGTGCTGCGCGATGTGGCGTACAACACCCGCCGGCACATCATACGTTCCGGTATGCGCTACTCGACACAAGCGCTGGACGACGAGCGCGAACGGATAACCAAACGTATGCGTAACAGAGGATACTATTTCTTCGACAAAGAGTATCTGCACTATGAGGCCGACAGTACGTATGACCGCGAGATCGACCTGAGACTGCATCTGCACGAGTACATAACCGCCCAGCCGGACTCCGCAGTAGCCACCATATTCAGGCAGTACGCCATTTCGCAGGTGGTGTTTCACCAAGACATGAAAGAATTTGACGACGCGAGCGACACGGTGCAACATGTGGTGGAGAAAGACGGGTTCGTATTTATACGCCGCGGCGTCAAACTGCTGCGCGAGAGCGTGCTGATGCGCTGCTGCGAGATCAAACCTGGCAGTCTGTACAGCGAGCGGCTCGTGACGAACACCTACGCCAACCTGAATGGCCTGGGACCGATACGATACACCGACATACGGTTTGATATAGTGGCGGAGGACAGCCTGGCGTGCCACATCTACCTGTCGCGCAACAAGATGAACAGCGTGACAGCCGAACTCGAAGGTACATACTCCAGCGACGCCTGGGGCATAAACGGCAAAGTGTCGTATGCGAACAGGAACATCTTCAGGGGTGCCGAAGAACTGAAAGTGAGCGGCAACGCACAGTACGAGTGGAGGCAGGACGGAGGACGGGCGATAGAGGTGAGAGGCGAGGTAGGACTGAGCTTCCCCACACGCTGGCAGACAAACCTGATGTACTCCTACCAGAACCGACCGGGGGAATATACGCGAAACATATTCAACGCCGGATTGTACTACAAACTGCAGAAACCCTACAGCCGTTGGACACATAACTTCAACGTGCTGGATATAAGTTACATATACCTGCCTTACATATCCGAGCGGTTCCAGAATGAGATACTGGCGCGCTCGTCGATACTCAAGTACAGTTATCAAGACCACCTGATAGTTGGCTGGAGTTATGCGGGCAGTTACTCCAACAAACGTTCGAACAACAGCGAGCAGAGTTATGTGAACTTCGGTTACATGGTAGAGACCGCAGGCAACGCGCTGTACGGACTATGCAAACTGATAGACCTCAACCCGGGCGATGATGGCATCTATCAGATAGTGAAAGTGCCAATCTCACAATACGCCCGTGCGGATGTGAACCTGTCGTACAACCAACTGCTGGCCACCAACCACCGACTCGTGTTCCACGCCGGCTTGGGCGTAGCCGTGCCGTATCTGAACTCTACATCCGTGCCGTTTGAGAAACGGTTCTTCTCCGGCGGCGCCAACAGTGTGCGCGGCTGGCAGGCACGCACCCTCGGTCCGGGCGGATACAGAGGCAGCAACGGACTGTCGAACTACGACCTGCAGGTAGGTGACATACGTCTGGATCTGAACATCGAGTATCGCTGGCGCGTGTGGAAAATAATCGAACTGGCGGCGTTCACCGATGCCGGCAACAACTGGACGATACATAACTACGAGGCTCAACCCAACGGCGTGTTCCTATGGAACAAGTTCTACACGCAGATAGCCTGGTCGTACGGCGTAGGACTGCGATTGGACTTCAATATCCTGCTGTTCCGTGTGGACTTTGGCGTCAAGCTGTATGACCCGAGCCGCATAGAAGGCAGCCTGGCAGGCACACAATGGCGCACGGTTCGTAACGGTTTATGCTGGAAAGACGATATGACGTTCCATTTTGCCATAGGCTACCCCTTCTGACGCGTTCGGCAAACTTCGCTAACGGATGTCGCATCGCGACATAAAGCGCTCAGTGGCTATCTGGGGCGTGACGATGCTCCCCGCTGTCCCTCCCGTTCGAAAGCAAAAGTCAATAGCTTTCTCCATGCGCTCCCCACCGCAAACAGCCTATGGCTTGATTTGCGTCGGAGACCCCACGCTTCGTGGAGGGGTAAATTTGAACTCATAAATTTGAAATAGTAAAAGCTCATGAAGCGACTGATCATCATTACCCTGGTGCTGGCGGCTATGACAGGCTGCGGACATAAACAGACACAAAACACACAAAACGCTCAGGCAACACAGACAGCACAGACCGACGAACTGACCACCGGCGAGCAGATGCTGCAGATGCTTAATCAGCAGAGTCTGAGTCTGCTTGTATATAACGACACGACCCTAACCACGCACGACAACCGAGGCATACACGACCTGCTGCAATTGCTGGCCGAACAGCCCGAACGACTGAAAGGGGCTATAGTAGCCGACAAACTCGTGGGTAAAGCCGCGGCGGCAATCATGGCAACAGGCGGAGTGGCAGAGGTGCATACGAACATCATCAGCACACCGGCACGCGAGCTGCTGGAGAAAGAGGGTGTACGCGTGTTTGCCAACGAGGAAGTGCCGCAGATACTCAACCGCGACCGCTCGGGGATGTGTCCCATCGATACGCAGATAGCTGGCGTGGAGAGCATTGACGAGTGCGTAAAGATACTGCAACAACTGCCCGTACGACCGTAAACCGACAGGATAAACCTGATAAGAGCAATAGACCCGATGAAGCATTCGAACTCCTTACTTCGAGTGATCCGTATCACCCTGGCTACCGTGCTGTTCACAGCAGTCACGCTCCTGCTGCTGGGTGCAGGATGGCGATTGAACCTATGGCTGAGCTGGGTAGCCAAACTCCAGTTCCTGCCCGCCTTGATGGCTCTGAACGCCGGAGTGCTGGCCGGACTGATAGTGCTCACCCTGATCTTCGGACGACTATATTGCAGCGTAATTTGTCCGCTGGGCGTGATGCAGGACATATTTGGATGGCTGGGCAAGAAGCAAAAGAAGAACCGCTACTCGTTTTCGCCCGAGAAACGCTGGTTGCGCTACAGCGTGCTGGCGGTGTTTGCGGTATGTGTGATAGTAGGTTTTGCGCCCGTGACCACCCTGCTCGCACCATACTCTGCTTACGGCAGGATAGTCAACTCGCTGTTCCGTCCGCTATACGACCTGCTGGGTAACGCCCTGGCAGCCGTGGATGCACAACAGAACTGGTACGTGTTCAGCGAAGTCGAACTGTGGATGCGCAGCGTGACGACCTTCGTGGTAGCCCTGCTGACACTGGGCATACTCGCCGTACTCGCTTGGCGCAACGGACGTACATACTGCAACACGATTTGTCCGGTCGGAACGATACTGAGTCTGTTTGCACGGTTCTCGCTCTTGCGCGTGCAACTCGACAAGTCGAAGTGCAAGAACTGCTCGCTATGCGAACGAAACTGCAAGGCTGCAGCTATCGATTACAAAGCCGGAACGGTGGACTATACGCGTTGCGTTGCTTGCGGCGACTGTCTGACACAATGCAAGCACGGGGCGTTGGAGTATAAGACCGCTTCGCTGACAGACCGCTTCGCTGACAGAAGACAGACCGCTGGTGCTGACAGAGAAAAGACTGCTGACGCTGTGGATACGGGGCGAAGGGCGATGCTGACGGGAGCGGTAGTCATGGCCGGGACGGCAGCCATGGCGCAAGCGAAGATCAAAGTGGACGGCGGGTTGGCTGCCATCGAGGACAAGCAGGCACCCGTGCGCCACACACCTATAGTACCGCCGGGAGCGTTGTCTGCAAGGCATATGCAGAAACATTGCACAGCATGTCAACTGTGCGTGAGCGCATGTAAGAACAACGTGCTTCGCCCGTCAACAGACCTGATGCGACTGATGCAACCGGAGATGTCGTTCGAGCGTGGCTACTGCCGACCGGAGTGTACTGATTGCTCGCAGGTGTGCCCGACAGGCGCCATACAACCCATAACCGTAGAGCAGAAAACAGGCATACATGTCGGTCATGCCGTATGGATAGCCGACAACTGCGTGCCGGTAAGCAAAGGTGACCAATGTGGAGCATGCGCACGGCATTGCCCGACACTCGCCATACAGATGGTGGATTACACGACAGCTGACGGAAGGATAGTACAGGTGCCAGCCATCGACAACGAACGTTGCATAGGCTGCGGCAAGTGTGAACACCTGTGTCCGTCACGGCCGTTGAGCGCCATATATGTGGAAGGAAACGTGGTGCAACATGTGGGGTAGGATTTTGGAAATTAATAATTAAAAATTCTTATCTCAGACGAGGGAATTTTGAATTTAAGATTTCAAATTCTATTTGAAAGATTATGAACAGACGAGAGTTTATCAAACATAGTTCAGCAGCTGTGGCAGGAACATCGTTGCTACTTACGGCGTGCGGCAAGCAGTCAGCGGTCAGCGGTCAGCAGTCGGCAGTCGGCGATGAGCCGTCAGCAGGTAAGATGACGTACCGCACGAACCCTAACACGGGCGACAAAGTGTCGCTACTGGGTTTCGGCATGATGCGTCTTCCCGTAGAAGCCGGCGGCACGGAACGCGAGCATCCCGATTCGCCCATCGACCAGACGGTGGTGAACGAGATGGTGGATTATGCGCTGGCGCACGGCGTGAACTTCTTCGACACATCGCCCGCGTACTGCCAGGGCAACTCCGAGAAAGTGACGGGCATAGCCCTGAGTCGGCACCCCAGGAGCAGTTATTATATATCCACCAAACTATCGAATTTCAGTCCTGACAGCTGGAAAAGAGAGGAGTCGCAGGCGATGTTCGAGCGTTCGCTACGCTACCTGCAGACCGATTATGTCGATTATCTGCTGCTGCACAGCATAGGCGGCGGACGTGATGCGCTGGCTACGTTCAACGGCCGGTACATCGACAACGGAATACTCGACTGGCTCGTGGAGCAGAAGCAGAAAGGACGTATACGTAACCTGGGATTCTCGTACCACGGCGATGTGCGGATATTCGACATGCTCCTGCGCTGGCACGACGAGGGTAAGTATCATTGGGATTTTGTGCTGATCGAACTGAACTACGTGGATTGGAACTATGCCAACGAGATCAACCCTCGTAACACCGACGCGTCGTACCTATACGGCGAACTGCACAAACGCGGTATACCTGCTAATGTGATGGAACCCTTGCTGGGCGGACGACTGGCCAAACAACCTACGCCCATCCTGCATGAGATGAAAAAGATGGACATCAACGCAACACCGGCCGAGTGGGCGTTCCGGTTTGCAGGTACCCCCGAAGGTATACTGACCGTGCTGAGCGGTATGACGTACATCGAGCACCTGCAGGAGAACTGCCGGACATACTCGCCCCTGCGGCCTATAACGCCCGACGAGGATGCTATGCTCATGCGACTGGCTGAGCAGATAGTAGGCATGAAAGCTGTGCCGTGCACAGCATGTAACTACTGTATGCCGTGCCCGTACGGACTGAATATCCCTATCATCTTCAGTTATTACAACAATTGTCTGGCTGAAGAGCTGATGCCCATAGCCGGCGGTAGCGAGGATCGCGAGTTCCGTAAGGCACGCCGACGCTGGTTGCTGGGCTACGGCAGAGCCGTCGAACCCGCACGACAGGCTGACCACTGCATAGGATGTAACCATTGTATACCGCATTGCCCGCAACGCATAGATATACCTGCTGAGATGCAGCGGATTGACAGTTTTGTGGAGCAACTCAAGCAAGGGTGATGTTTAGATTTAGGATTTCAATTTTAGGATTTAACAATTAAAAACGAACAATATGATTGGCACATGGGAAATTATCTTAATCGTACTGGTAATCCTGCTTATCTTCGGTGGTAAGAAGATACCTGAACTGATGAAAGGCTTGGGTAAAGGCGTCAAGTCGTTTAAGGACGGCGTGAACGGCAAGGATGACGAAAGCCAGGAGGAGAAAGTAGAAAAGTCGGGTGCGCCCGACAGCGCAATCAATTCAGTAGAAAGTCGAGAGTCAAAAGCCGAGCGTGAAGCAGCCGAATAACGACAGCGGATTGAGTTTCTGGGATCACCTGGACGAACTGCGCGGCGTACTGATCCGTTCGTTGTGTGCGTGGCTGATGGCGAGCCTGGCGGCGTTCTGCTGCAAGGATTGGCTGTTCGCCCTACTGATGCGCCCGCTGGGCGATGGACAAACTCTGATCAACATCGACGTGACGGCACAGTTCGTTACACACATACAGGTCAGCCTGTGTGTGGGGCTGGTGGTAGCGTTGCCGCTCATCGTGTGGTGGTTGTACGGGTTTGTGGCACCGGCCTTGTATGCGAACGAACGGCGATACTCGGTTACGTTCATGCTGGCGTCTGTACTGCTGTTCGCGGCAGGTGTGGCGATGAACTACTTGGTGATCTTTCCGTTCTCGTTTCGATTCCTGAGTATGTACCAGGTCAGCCCGCTGGTGACTAACCGGATCAGTCTGAGTTCGTACGTGTCGCTTCTGCTGGTGCTATCGGTGCTGATGGGACTGCTGTTTGAGGTGCCGGTAGTGACCTGGTTGCTGTCCAGATTGGGTATCCTGCGCCGCGAACATCTGAAGAAATACCGACGGCACGTGTTGGTAGGCATACTGATCCTGGCAGCCGTCATAACTCCAACGGGCGATCCGTTCACCCTGCTGCTGGTAACCCTGCCGGTGTACCTGCTGTATGAATTGAGTATATTGATAATCAGATAGAAGTCAGAAAATCGTAACTATGAAAGCGAATGCACATTTATTCGACCAGGTTACTGAACGTGAGCGTAACCATCAACTCCTCGTTCTGGAGGAAGCGGCAGCAGCGAATTGAATGTGCGGCAGACGATCACCATCGAGCAAGACTTGCCGCACGCGTGGTAAGCGCGATAGTAGAGGAAAATTAAAATTAAAAATTACGAATTATCAATTATCCGATAGTATCACCATCGATCGCGAGCAGCGGAGCGTATGCAGAGATGGGCACACCGTCCATCTAACAGGCTTGGAGTACGGCTTGCTTGACTACCTTTCGGCGCACGCCAATCATATATGCACGCGTCAGGAGTTGCTCGACCATATCTGGGGTGGGCGATTCCGTTACGACACCGGCACGATAGATGTGCATCTGAATGCATTGCGACGTAAGTTAGGCTGGGGTACACATGAGCCTATACAGACTATTCGCGGTGTGGGTTTCGTGTTCCGCGTTGAGCGCCAGGTAGCGAGCGATGCCGTTGACCTGCAACTGTTTCTAACCGACTGGTTGCGCAGCCGTGACTTGCAACTGCGTTCAGCAGGGCTGACGGCTCAATTGCAACTCACTCCGTTCGTCAATAGTGTGAACATCGCCTCTGACGCCTTGCAACAGTGGTTGGATGCTTCGCTACAGACCATGCTGCCCACGGCACGTACGGGGGTGTTGCACCTGACGAGCAGACTGACGATGCAGTCGTTCACGCTGTCGCTGGATATCAACGGAACAACCAGCGAACTGCGCATACCTGTAGCCGAAAGCCTGCGATGAGCATATCTGAACAAGTTGACGTGTTTTGTGCCAAATTGTCCATCCGGGGTGCCAAATTGTACATATTCGGTATCCCTATTTGTTGGGAAAAGCAGTCTTCTTAAGAAAATCTTAACTAAAGTTTAAGAAAATTTTTGTACCTTTGCACCTGTTCTTTCATACGCAGGCATAGTTATGCGCTATAATAAGGTACTGATACTAATGGTTTGTATGGTGTGCTCGTTTGCGGGCATACATGCTGCTTCTGTGCCTGAGGTTTGGACGGATACGGTATCGCTGCCCGACGTGCAGGTATCGGTGTCGCGCATAGCTCGCCCGGCTTCACAGCAGCAGATGTTGCTTAGCGTGATTGACAGCCGTCTGATAGAAGAGACGCAGGCGTTGACGCCGAAGGATGTGAGCAGTCTGATGCCTAACGTATATATGCCTGAGTACGGCAGCGCGATGACCGGCAGTATCTATATCCGCGGTTTGGGCAGTCGTATCAACGAGCCTGTGATGGGATTGGTTGTGGACGGTGTGCCGCTGCTGGACAAGAATATGTACGATCACACGATGCAGGATGTGAAGCGGATAGAATTGCTCTGCGGTCCGCAGGGCAGCCTTTACGGCCGTAACTCGCCTGCCGGAGTGATGGAGATCCGTACCGTTCAACCGCTGGACTTGACATCGCAACTTGTGCGCGGGGCTGTGAGTTATGCTACGGCTAACCAGGTTCATGCGCAGGCATCGGTCTATCGTCCGGAGAGCACGGTGTTCGGCTGGGGCGTAGCGATGCATTACAGGCGAACGGACGGCTTCTACACCAACCTGTACGACGGTCGCCGTGTGGACTGCGGTCAGCAAGCTGGCGGACGACTGGTACTGGACGGCAGACCTGTCGACCAATGGCGCGTGACGGGAACGGTGTATGCCGACTGGGTGAAACAGGGAGCGTTTCCCTACGCATCGGTGGCAACGGGACTGATTGACTACAACCGGCCTGGCAGTTATGAGCGCTTGGCTGTACTGCCTTCGCTGCGAGCCGATTATGCAAGCAACGGCTACAAACTGCAATTGGCTGCCAGTTATCAGTTCTTGTACGACGATATGCACATGGATCAGGACTACACACGTGCCGATATCTTCACTCTGCGCCAAACCCAATGCCAGCATAACGGAACGCTGGATGCCATGTTGTCAGGCTGGCTGAATATAGGTGAGCGACACAACACCGGGCAGAAACCTTCGCGTGTGGCTGAATATGAGTGGCAGGTGGGGGTGAGCAGTTTTGTCAAGACCAACGCCATGAAAGCACCTGTTACGTTTATGCGGCAAGGTATAGAAGAACTGATACTCGGTAACGCCAACCGAGGTATACAGACCGTTTTCCCCGATGACTCAATCTGTATCAGCAATTCTACACTGCCTATACCCAGCAGTTTCGACCTGCTGAACGCCGGTGTGGCTGTTTACCACCAGAGCCACGTGCATCTGGGCAACTGGCATATCAACGCGGGCGTGCGTATTGATTATGAACACACGCGCATGGATTATCTGAGCACAGCCGACCTCAACTATCGGTTCACGATGGTCATGGACGATTTTGAGGCTGTGCACACCAAGATCAGCGGCACTCGCAAGGCGCATTACTTGCAAGTACTGCCGCGGCTGGCAGTGTCGTACGATGCCTCGTGGGGTACCGTGTACGGCTATGCTGCCAAGGGCTACAAAGCAGGTGGTTACAACCCGCAGATATTCAGTACTATCACGCAGAATCAGGTTATGAACGACATGGCTGCGGCTATGGGAATGCACCTGGATATGGCTGACGAGCGATTCTCTGATGTAAGTATAACCGCCTACAAACCTGAGAGCGACTGGACATTCGAACTGGGTGCACACTTCACCCCTGTGGAAGGGTTGAAGATCGATGTGGATGTGTTCCATATTCAGTGTTTCGACCAGCAGGTAACCGTTTTTCCCAACGGAAAAACCACCGGTCGTATGATGGCCAACGCGGCACGTTCGCGCATCTGGGGTGCGGAGGCAGCGTTGCACTATCGCTGGCTGCATGGCAACTGGCAGGGGATAGTAGACGCTTCGTACGGGTTTACCGATGCGCGGTTCATCGACTTCAACGACGGCATGGGCGACTATTCAGACAACTTTATCCCTTACGCTCCTCGTTATACAGCACATGCTTTGGCGCAGGTCGGTTATCGCGTAGGGCGCAAATGGCTGCACGCCGTGTCGCTGTCGGCGCGTGTGAACGTATTAGGTCCCATTTGCTGGAACGAACAGAACGATTGCACGCAAGCACCGTATGCACTGCTGGGCGCAGGGCTGACGCTCAAATGGAAATATGCGCAAATCGAACTGTGGGGTAGAAACCTCACCGGAACACAGTACGACGTGTTCTATTTCCGCTCAATGGGTAACGACTTCCTGCAGCGTGGCAAGCCGCGCGAATTGGGCGCAACTGTACGATTTGAAATTTAATATCCTAAATATGAATAAATTACTATCTATCGCTATTACGGCAGCAGTGCTGATGCTGTCAGCCTGCCACATTGTTTCACAAGAAGAACCGACTCAAGAAGAAACTGACGCCATTGAAGCATATGGGCTGTTGACTATTCCTTCATCGGGGTTCACCAAGGAGAATGTTCGCACCAAACTGGTGCTCGTCAGCGATGAACAACTTGACCTATATATGTTCGATGTCAAGTTCGCCACCATGATGCCCGTTACTATCGACATGGTTATCAGCGGAGTTGACTACTGCAAGACTGCTGACGGTATAGAGTTCAGCGGCACGGATATAGTTCCTACTGCCGGCAACAAACCGTATGAGAAGTATATTGTGACCGATCTCCATGGGCGCGTGACGGCTGATTCGATGATTATCAGTAACAACTACGGTGATATCCCCGCGGTGTATGAAGGGAAGATTAGGATTTCAAATTTATAAATCAGAGACGTATGAGTGTTAGAACAAACCCGGTTACGCTGAATATCGCAAGCAGACACGAATATTGATATGATGGAAATGAGTATAAGGCTGAAGATTGGTATATGCTTCTTACTGCTGTGCGCACCGCTGTGGGCGCAGTACGATGTTCACTTGGTTGGGCATGTGCTGGACGAACAGACCGGTGAGCACTTGCCGTTTGTAAATGTGCAACTCAAAGGTACGAACATCGGTACAGTAACCGATGAGTCGGGGCACTATTTTCTGAATGATCTGCCTATCGGCAAGCAGGTAGTGGTGTTCAGTTATGTGGGCTATGAGACCGAAGAACTGCCTGTGCTGCTTGAGGAAGGTAAGACTGTTGAACTGAAGGCAGCTATCCACGAGGTGTCGCAGCAACTAAACAGTGTGGTAGTTACAGCCAACCGCTATGCTACCAAGCGGCAGGAAGCAGCGACTATCGTCAATGTGCTGTCCCCCAAGTTGTTTGAGACGGCGGCTGTGGGGTGTGTGGCGGAAGCGTTGAGTTTTCAGCCGGGCTTGCGGGTAGAGAACACGTGCTCCAACTGCGGCAAGACTGACTTGCGTATCAACGGACTGCAAGGTCAGTACACACAGATTCTGATGGATTCGCGGCCGGTGTTCTCGTCGATGGCATCGGTGTACGGCTTGGAGCAAGTGCCCGCAGCTATGATCGACCGCATAGAGGTTGTGCGCGGCGGTGGTTCCGCTATGTATGGTGCTAACGCCATTGCCGGCGTGGTGAATATCATTACCAAGGAGCCTGTGCGAAACTTTGTGAACATAGCCAACACCAGTCAGGTCAACGAGCATGCGGGCTACGATATCCACACCGACCTCAACGCCTCGGTGTTAACCGAGAACAGGAAGATCGGTGCGTATCTGTTTGCCAGTCACCGCACGCGTAGCCCTTACGACCGCGACCTGGATGGTTTTTGCGAGGTTCCCCAACTGCGAACTACCACAGCCGGAGCGCGCTTGTTCGTTAAAACAGGCGACTACAGCAAGATTACTGCCGAATACCATCATACAACCGATTATCGCCGCGGCGGTAATCGCATCGACGATGAACCCCATAAGGCCGATATTGCTGAGCAGTTGCGCCACAATATCGATGCAGGTTCGCTGGCGTTTGACTGGTACTCGCCCGATAACCGGCATTTCGTGTCAGCCTACTCGGCTGTGCAGCATATAGGCAGGGAGAGTTATTTCGGTGCCGGACGGGATACAGCGGCTTACGGGCGCAGTACTGACCTAACGGCAAACACCGGTTTGCAGTACAGATTCTCGTACCCTTGCGGACTGATGAATGGTGACTTGACAGTGGGTGCCGAGTATAACTACAACGGCCTGCATGACAGGATGCTGGGCTATGGCCGCGACATCACGCAGAACGTACATGTAGTAGGTGCGTATGCGCAGAACGAGTGGAAGAATGCCGAATGGAGTGTGCTGCTTGGAGCACGCCTGGAAAAACATAACCTGCTCACGCTCCCCGTTTGTGCGCCGCGTGCCACGGTGCGTTACACGCCCGTTGAGGGGCTGGTACTGCGTGCCGGCTATAGTAGCGGTTACCGTGCGCCACAGGCGTACGACGAAGACCTGCATGTGGCAGCCGTGGGAGGTAACGTGTCGCTCATCACCCTCGCACCCGACCTGCGACCCGAGTACTCGCATAGTGCTACGCTCAGTGCTGACTGGTATAGGCAGTTCGGCGCTTGGGAGCTTAACCTCACGGCCGAGGGGTTCTATACGTATCTGCAGGATGTTTTCTTCCTGCGCGAGGATGGCAAGGATGCTGCAGGCAACCTGTTGTTCACGCGTACCAATGCCCGTGGGGCATGGGTGGGTGGATTGAACCTGGAGGGCAAACTGAGTCTGACGCTGCCCTCGTTTAATTTCCAATTGTCGGCAGGTTACACCTACCAGCAGAGTCGTTACATCGAAGCGCAGCAGTGGAGTGAGTCGGTTGCCCCGCAAACGCGTATGCTGCACACGCCCGACAACTATGCCTATCTGCTGCTGGATATGCAGCCGGTAAAAGATTTTACTATCTCTGTCAACGGCAAAGCTACGGGCTCGATGCTCGTGCCGCATCTGGCAGGATGTGTGGCTCATGACGAGGAAGTGCTTACACCGACGTTCTGGGATATAAGTCTGCGTCTGGCGTACGATATACACCTGTACAAGCACTATTGCCTGGAGGTAAGTGCGGGCGTCAAGAACATCCTCGACCAGTTCCAGCGGGATATCGACCAAGGCCCCAACCGTGACGCCAACTATATCTACGGTTCATCGCAACCTCGCACGTATTTTGCAGGGCTGGCACTCAGATTGTAAGTTCCTGATATTTTCAGAAGTTTATCACGAACCCGGCGTGCACATTGATGCCTGCCTGGGCGTAGTACCATGGCCAGCAGGCTGTGCCGTCGGTGAAATACGAGCAGTCGCTGCCGCCGTTGCTGGCGTACTTGGCGTTGAACACGTTGTTGATCTGGCAGAGCAGAGTAAGGTCGGGCACATAGCCTTTGGCCTCACGTTCTTTTTTCTCGGCAACCCACTGCCGTATAGGCAGGTTGTAGCGCAGGTTGATGTTCGTGGTGGAGTATGCTCGCAGGGTAGCAGTTTCGTTCTGCGTGTTGTCCAGATACTGCTTGCCGACCACCTGTGTCTGCACGGTACCTGTGAACCCGCCTGCGGTGAACGTGAACAGCGACATGGCCGTCACGGATGGCGAAAAGGCAATGGTGGTTTCCGGGAAGACCACCTGCTCTTCACCTAGCCAGTTATAGTCGGCATCGTAACGGGTGATGGTTTCGGTGTAGTTGAGTATCTTGTTGCGCGATAGCACGCAGTTGGCGTCCCAGCGCATCCAGTCGGCTATGCGTACTCCCAAGGTTAGTTCGATACCCATGCGGTACGAGTCTTTCACGTTCATAGTGGATTGTTTGCCCACATCGTTGATGCGTCCGGTGAGCACGAGCTGGTTGTCGTAATCCATCATGTACAGGTTAGCGCCTACGCTGAAGCGCGGATGGGAATAGGTGTAACCGAGCTCATAGTCGAACAGTGTCTCAGCCTTGGGCATCGTGCCGCTATAGGTACCTGTAGCGGAGTTGTACAGGACGTTCTCGGTGTAGTTGTCGCGGCTCGGGTCGCGGTTGGCGATGGCGAACGATGCGTATAGCATATGTCCGCCGTGGCGGTAGGTCAGTCCGGCTTTGGGGTTGAAGAAATGATGCTGCACGAGCAGCGGCAGCGTAGTCATCTCCGGCATATCGGCATACTCCTTGAGCGCATCGGCGTTCGTGCCGCTCATGTGGTAACGTATGTAGCGGTACTGCAGGTCGCCGTATAACGACAAGCGTTGCTGTGCACGGTGTATGATATCCCAGTTGACCTTGGCGAATATGTTTGCGTCGGTCTTGTGGCTGACAGAGCGGTAGTACTCATGGTCGTAAGGCAGTTGCATGGTGTACAGCGAGTCGCTTACCCACAGCAGATTGCCGAAGTGATGACCTATGTAATGCGAGCCTGCTATGCCCATCTGTGCCTGCAGGATGTCGCTGGTGTACTTGGCAGTCAGCAGTGCACCGGCATAATGGTTGTCGAGTTGCTTGCGGTAGATGCCATCGGTTTTTTTCACTTTGTTGCCGGCATTGTCGGTGTACGGCAACAATCCGAAGTATTTGAGTGCTTTATTCTCGTACTGCTCGTAGTATCCACCGCCGTGGGTGTAATGCGCTGTAGCGGATAGACGCCAGTTGGCGTTGAAGCGGTGGTTGAACTCTATCTGTGCATGCTGCTGCGCATAGTTGTCCGTCTGGTTGGCGTAGTAGCAGGTGTTTCCCTCGGCATCGGTGTACTCGCCTGCGGGGTTGTAGCGCCGGTCTGCACCGTTGAGTCCGTAGGCAGTGTTTTTGTCCACACCGTCCCAACCCATGCCGGTCGTCTCTTTGCCGCCGAAGAACCGTGCGAACAGTGATGAGTGTTCGCCCTCGTAGCCGAAATCGGCATAGTAGGAGTACAGGTCGGATTTGGCGCGATACAGAAAACCATCGGAGTTGACCTTAGAGAACCTTGCGTTCACGCGCATATTGCTTGGCAGTATAACATGTGCGCTGAGCATCTCGCGGAAGGTGTTGTACATACCGCCGTTGAACGCCAGATCAACGTGACTGCGCTGGTCTTGACGTGTGAGCATGTTCAGGCTTGCACCGAACGACGACACACCGTTAGTGGATGTACCTACACCTCGTTGTACATCCACCGAACTGATGGACGATGCCATGTCAGTCATGTTCACCCAGAACACTGTCTGACTCTCTGCATCGTTCAGCGGCACGTCATTCACTGTCATGTTGATGCGCGTATGATCTGTGCCGCGGATGCGGAAGTACGTGTATCCTACGCCCAGTCCGTCGTCCGTGGTTACCAACAATGCGGGAATAGTTGACAGTAGCAACGGCAGGTTCTGACCGATGTTCTCTCTCTGTAGCTCTTCGCGCCCGATATTACTGTGCGTAGCTGTGGCTTGCTGCACGCGAGGGGCTGTCACGGCTATCTCATCGATAGCCCTGCCCAAAATGGTCAGCGTGTCAGTGTCAGTAGTGTTCTGTACCGGCGCAGTGTACTGCGCATTGTCCTGTGCATTGGCGCATATGCCCAATGAACCGATGGCCATAATGATGACCAGATCGTAAACGAATAAATGTCTAAATGTTTTCATTTCCCTTAGCAGCATTGCCTGCTCAGGTTCCACGGGTTTTATCTCAGCCTCTAACCTTTATAACCCCGAAAAATGTCCCCCAAGACATTTTCGGAGAGCGAAGGCAATGGTGCGTTTATGTTGTTTGCAACATCTGTGAGCACTATTTACCGAACGCGTAGGCACCCCGAATGAATCTGATGCGATATCTGTTGAATGTTTCTCTCGCTGTTAGCGAAAGCGAGTGCAAAGATAATAAAAAAAATACACATTTGCAAATTTTCCTACATAAAAATTCCACAAATGTGCATTTTTTTAGTAATTTATTTCCCTTGTATACCGCCGCCACCGCCGAGTCGTCCTGCTTCGTCCATCTCGCCGACTTTGCGTTGCTTATGCTGCTGGTACTGACCGAACATCCATGCTACGGACAGCATAACACGCTGCTGGCGAATAGTATTGCTGTACCAACTGCTGTAGCCGGGTTGCTGACCCATGTTCGTGGACGTGAACCGCATCGAGCGTGCGAGATCCTGAACGTTGAGGTTGAATATCAGGCCTTTTTCCGTCCACATCTTTCTTACTCCGAAGTTCATGTAGAATGTGCTACCCTGCTTGTCATAGCCTGTTGTCAGCGGTGACGACCAGTTGCCGTCGAGGGTGATGATCCAGTTCTTGGGCAGATAAGCAGAGAGCGTGCCGCCGGCGTAACCGTAGTGGCTGCCGAGCTGATATACCGGCGTGCCGTCAGCTTGCTTCTCGTACGAACGGTTCAGGAAATGATAATAACCGGCGTTTACGGTCAGAGCGAGCCAGGCTCCTACTACAGAACGTTTCGCTGTTGGAGCACTTTCGCCGTTGGATGTTGGATCGCTGGCTTCGGTGGAGAACTTAGGCACAATTGGCAGTTCGGTCAGTGAGAGATTGCCGCCATGAGTGGTGCAGGTACCGAAGTTAGTCCACTGGGTGTAACCTGTGCCGTTGGGCAGAAGAGTGGTTTTCTGCGAGAACATATCTTGTGTATGCGCAAAGTTGAATGTCATGTTCAGGTACTGCGTCCACGAAAAGTTGATTTCTACATCGTTGTTAAACTCCGGCGTGAGGTTGGTGTTACCCATCTGCGAAGAGTACGCATCTACATAGGTAACAAACGGGTTAAGCATCCAGTAGTTAGGTCGCTTGATACGTCTGGTGTACGAGGCGCTGACGCTAATCGGCTGTGCTATCTTCCCCAGTGGGCTGCTGGTATAGCCGACATAGGCTGTCGGGAACGGGTCGAAGTACGACTTGCGCGTCACCGAGTCGGCACTGAGCCAGTTGCCGTAGCTATAAGTATATTCGCCACGCAGACCGATCTTCACCGACCAGTGTTCGCCAAACTGCTTGCCGGCACTGATATATGCTGCGGCCACGTGCTCGTCGTAGCGGAAGTTAGAAGGTGTCTGACTCAGGTGTGAGCCGTTCAGCAGGGAGTCAGTGGTCATATTGTTGTCAGTGGTTGAGAGTGCGTACTTCACGCCGCACTCCAGCATGCCCGTCTCCCAGAACTTTGTCTGGAAGTCGAGTTTGCCGCTGTAGATATCCGCCACCTGCCCGGTGTTAATGTCCAAACCTACGGTGCGCACGCCAATATATTCCGTCTGCTGGAAGTTGTGCGAACGTGTGCGGTAGCGGTTGTAATCTACGTTCACCGTCAGTTCGCGCTCCTGCGCCTCGTTGAAGGTGTGGGTAAAGTTCAGGTTAGCCGTGTGCTGCGGTGCGCGCATCGTATTTTGCGATGATGTAGTGCTACGTGTGGTGTCGGTGCCGGCTATGGTGTATGCATAGTTCCTGCCGTCAATGATACGCTGGTCGGTTGCCATGAACGGCACTTGCAGGATAAAACCGAACGTGTTCAGCGAGTCGATGTACCAGTCGTTGCCGACCTTGAGCATGTAGTATTGGAACTTTATATCGTAGCCTGATAGAGAGTAGCTCTCGATAGCAGGGTTGGTGGCAGTGGCGGGCAGCGTGCGCCCGGACTCATAGTCGACATCATTCTCAGCATACACCTGTGTCAACTGACCAAACGTGTACGTTTTCTCGCCACGGTAGTTGAGATTGAGCGACACCATATCCATCTGCAGCCAGCGTTTGACATCGCCGAAGTACATTCCTCCGTAGGCGGCACTGAGCATACCGTTCAGTCCGCGCATCATATTCCGCTTGGTTTTGATATTGATTATACCACCCTGGCCGCTGGCGTCGTACTTGGCAGAAGGGTTGCTGATAATCTCAATCTTTTCTATCGTATTGCCGTCCGTTCCGTCAAGCATGGCTTTGAGTTGTTGTCCGCTTAGGTACGATGGTTTGCCGTCCACATATACCTCTACGCTTTTGCCGTTCACGGTGATGTTTCCGTCCTTGTCGATACGCACTCCCGGTGCACGGCGAAGTATATCGTTGCCGTTCGAACCGGCGGAGAGCGGCGACTGACTGACGTTCAGTACGAGTTTGTCCATCTGCCGTTCGATGAGCGGACGCTTGGCTTTTACCTCTACTTCCGCAAGGTGTTCGGTTTCTTCCTTCATCACAAAGTTCGTTCCGCAGCAGGCTGTCTGATAACCTACGTAAGATGCCTGGATGATGTAAGAGGACTGCGTGTCGGCAGACGGCAGTTGTACGCTGTACTTGCCTTGCTCGTCGGTAATCGTGCCGGTAACAAGGGCTGAATCTTGTGTTAGCACGGAGATGGTTACAAACGGCATCGCATCGCCGCGGGAGTCGGTTACGGTACCTGTGATCGTCTGCTGAGCAGCTGCTACGACTGCGCTTACTAGCAGCAAACTAAGTATAATCTTTCGCATAATCTTGTGTAGTTTTCAAAAAACGGTGCAAAGGTATAGCTTTTTTTGTGTATTTGAAAGGAAAAATCGGACATTTTGCCTTCCATGTCCGAAATGTGCATGTGTTTTTGCTGTTTGTCAGGCAAAGAATACACTGAAATCATCTGTCAGTGGTATTCCCAACATCATGAACTGACTTGGCGAAACACATCCCATCTGCTGAAACTCTGCTGCCATGTGACTGAGGTCATAATACCCGTGCGCAAGCGCGATTCCTAATAAGTCAATGGCGGATTGCTGACCGCTAACCGCCGACTGCATGTCTTGCAGTGCACGATGAAAACGTCTGAGTCGCACGAATTGCTTGGGCGGGATACCTACGTACTGCCGAAACACGCGCAGAAACTGTCGCTCACTTAGGCATGCTACTGCAGCCATCTCTGCAACGCTGATGTTTCCCTTGGCTGCATCGCAGGCGGCAATCACTTTCCGTAGGCGGTCATAGTTGGTGTCTTTTTGCTTGGGCAGATGACCGAGCAGAAAAGCGTCTATTGCTACCGATATATCCTCAGCCTTAGGGTAATCTTTGAATAGTCGGTCGAGTTGCAACAGACCGGCATCATCATACGCTTCGGCTGTTAGCACCTTGCCGGCTAACTGCTGCAGATCTACTTCCAACAGCGCGTGCATACCGCCGGGCTCGAAATCCAGTAGCATTCCCTCAAACCACCCGCTAACCGTAGTCAGACCTATCGTACGGCGGTTGGCACCGAGCAGAGTCAACCCTTCGCAACTCGTGCCGTCAAGTTCAACAACCGCATTGCGCATGAAAATCAGACTACCGTAATTGGGCAGCAAGGGCTGTACGTGCTTGCCGTTCACAAATCGCGAATCCTCACTCGGCGGAGTCATCGTGTCGGTCGAGCCGTCGGCACGAACGAAGACGTAACGGTTGATGTATGCCTGTAGAGCCTCAGCAGGGCGAATGATTTGGTGACGCATGTCTCAATTTCATAATGGCATACAAAGGTACGAATTTTTTTTGAATTATACAAATAATTCACGAAAATAATCGTTCGAATGCGCTTTATGTCGCCACGCGACATCTGTAGCGCAGTTTGCCGAATGTTCATTTAGTGTCCAGTAATGTTCTATCGAGTGTTGGGGTCCCCGACACAACTTGTTGTGGTGGGGAGAGCGGAGGCAACTGCGCGCTTTATGTCGCTGCGCGACATCTGTAGCGCAGTTTGCCGAATGTTCATTTAGTGTCCAGTAATATTCGATCGAGTGTTGGGGCCCCCGACACAACTTGTTGTGGTGGGGAAGAGCGGAGGCAACTGCGCGCTTTATGTCGCCGCGCGACATCTGTAGCGCAGTTTGCCGGATGTTCATTTAGTGTCCAGTAATATTCGATCGAGTGTTGGGGTCCCCGACACAACTTGTTGTGGTGGGGCAGAGCGGAGGCAACTGCGCGCTTTATGTCGCCACGCGACATCTGTAGCGCAGTTTGCCGAACGCGACGCGCGGAGTTGAGTCGAAGGAACATCGAGGGAATATCGAAGGAACATCGAGAGTAAACACGGATGATTGAATAGTATATTTAGTCCTGTTTATGTTTCTCTGCTGCAAAAATGCCAGTTTGTGCAATTTTTCTGCGGGAAAGTTTGCAAATGTGCATTTTTTTTTGTAACTTTGCGAGCGAATCGGTGTGTGCTGACAAATTAGCAACTTGGTAACATACAACCCTTTCCGAACAAATACCTATCAATCATGATTGAAGTAATCAAATATGCTATCCCCTCGCTCATCGTATTGCTGGCGACATGGATAGTGATGTACAAACTTTTCCAGAACGAGCAACAGAAGCGTGAGTGGGAACTGAAGAAGGCGGCTCAGAAAGAGATTTCGCCTATTCGCCTGCGTGCCTACGAGCGCTTAGCGCTCATGCTCGAGCGTACGCAACCCGAACACATGCTCATGGATCTGGATGTCTCACAGTTCACTGTACCGCAGTTGCAGCAGCGTCTGTTGCAAACTATCCGTCTGGAGTTCGACCACAACGTGAGTCAGCAAATCTATGTGTCCGAGCAAGTGTGGGAGCAGATCACCACAGCTCGCACGCAGATGCTGGCGTTCGTCACGGCAGTAGCTATGCAACTGCCGCCCGAGAGCACATCGCTCGACTATGCCAAGATGTTGCTCACAGCCTACAACACCAATGGCGAGACGGCTAACGAGACTGCTCTGCACGCACTGAAAGCCGAGGCGGCAACGCTGATTTGATAAATGAATGATTAAGCGGGTTGCGATCATAGTGCTTATGGCAGGTATGTGTGTGCTTATGCATGCACAAGGCGCGTCGCGCGACTCTGCCTGGGTGCAATCACCGCAACCTAAGCAGACTGAGGTGTATCAGGGCACAACTGTTCGTGTAGATCTGCTCAATCCCATACTCGACTTGGCGCGCAGCGGTTGGCATACTTATAGCGCGGAGGCAGCGGTCAATGCGCGGTTCATCTATCGATTGTTCCCGACTATCGAACTGGGGTATGCAGGTGCGTTCCTGCAGCAGAAAGATGCCGCAACGCCGCAGTATAACGGTAGCGGAGATTTTGTGCGAGTGGGCTTGGACATCAATCCGCTCAAGAAACATCCCGAACAGCGCTCAGCCATGCTCATTGGCGTACGTGTCGGCACAGGGTGGCAGAAGATGCAAACGCCCGCTCTGCTCGCCGAAGTGCCCCAGGGTAAATGGATAGCCGATGCCTGGGGAGAGATCGTCGCAGGAGTGCAAGTGGATATTTACAAAGGGTTTAACATGGGTTGGGCAGTCCGGATGAAGTTCCTGTTTACAACCAATAGTCACGACGAACTCACTACGCCTTATTACATCCCGGGTTTCGGCTACCGCAACACTATGAGTTGGGGCTTCAACTACTATCTGGGATATACCTTTTAACCCCGCTTCCCCTAGTCTTCTAGTCCCCTAGTCTTCTAGTCGCCTAGTCGCCTAGCCACACAGAATACTAACATCAAAAAATAATATCCTTATGAACAACACAACTGAACTGTTGAATCTTGCTGCTAACAATATCCGCATCCTTGCGGCAGCAGCTGTTGAGAAAGCCAAGAGCGGTCACCCGGGTGGCGCTATGGGTGGCGCTGATTTTATCAACGTGCTCTTTTCCGAGTTCCTTGAGTACGATCCCGAGAATCCTGCATGGGAGGCTCGCGACCGCTTCTTCCTCGACCCCGGACACATGGCACCTATGTTGTACGCACAACTCTGCTTGGCAGGCAAGTTCACTCTGGAAGACCTGAAGAACCTCCGCCAGTGGGGTAGTGTCACTCCAGGTCACCCCGAGCGCGACATCGAACGGGGTATCGAGAACACCTCAGGGCCGCTCGGTCAGGGACATACGTTTGCCGTAGGTGCTGCTATCGCGGCTAAGTTCTTCAACGCCCGCTACGGTGAGGTGCATAATCCTACTATCTACGCGTTCATCTCTGATGGCGGCGTGCAGGAGGAGATCTCGCAAGGCGCAGGCCGTATGGCGGGTACGTTGGGCTTGGATAACCTCATTATGTTCTATGACTCCAACGAGGTTCAACTCTCCACCATGTGCCGCGAGGTGACCACCGAGGATGTGGCTGCCAAGTACAAGGCTTGGGGATGGTTCGTTCAGCAGATCAACGGCAACGATCCCGCTGCTATCCGCGAGGCGCTGAAGGCCGCCAAGGCTGAGAAGGAGCGTCCGTCGCTCATCATCGGTCATACGATCATGGGCAAAGGATGCGTGACGGCCGAAGGCGAGTCGTTCGAGAGCAAGTGCTCTACCCACGGCAATCCGCTCAGCAAATCTGGTGCTTCGTTTGAGCGCACGATTGCCAACCTGGGTGGTGACCCGGCTGATCCGTTCCAAATCTTCCCCGAGGTAGCCAAACTCTATGAGAACCGTGCTGCCGAACTTCGCGAACTGGCTAATAAGCGCTATGCTGCTTATTATGAGTGGAAACAGGCTCACCCGCAGTCGGCTAACGAGTATGAGACATATATGTCCGGTGAGGTGCCCTGCATCGACTGGAGTCTCGTACAGCAAAAAGCCGGTGCGGCTACACGTGCGGCTTCGGCTACCGCTCTGTCGTTCCTGGCAGAGAACGTGGGCAACATGATCGTCAGCTCGGCTGACCTGAGCAACTCTGACAAGACCGACGGTTTCCTCAAGAAAACCAAGGCGTTCACCAAGGGTGACTTCTCCGGTCAGTTCCTGCAGGCAGGCGTGAGCGAACTCACCATGGCTTGCGTATGTATCGGCATGCGTCTGCATGGTGGCGTTATTCCCGCTTGCGGCACGTTCTTCGTGTTCAGCGATTATATGAAACCTGCCGTTCGTCTGGCAGCCTTGATGGAGGTGCCCGTTATCTTCATCTGGAGTCACGATGCGTTCCGCGTAGGCGAGGATGGACCGACCCACGAGCCGGTTGAGCAGGAGGCACAGATCCGACTGATGGAGAAACTCCACAACCACTCCGGCAAACCGTCCATGCTCGTTCTGCGTCCTGCCGATGCCGAGGAGACCACCCTCGCATGGCGCATGGCTATCGAGAATACCGCTACGCCTACCGCACTCATCCTCAGCCGTCAGGATATAGCTCCTGTACCTAATGTCAACAAGGCAGGCTTCGAGCGTGGCGCATATATCGTTAGCAAGGACGAGAATCCGCAGGTTGTGCTGCTTGCTTCAGGTAGTGAGGTATCAACGCTCCTTGCTGGTGCCGAACTCCTGCGTAAGGATGGTGTCCGTCTGCAGATTGTTAGCGTTCCGTCCGAGGGTTTGTTCCGCGAGCAACCGAAGGACTATCAGGAGCAAGTGCTGCCCAAGGGCATCAAGCGCTTCGGTATGACTGCCGGCCTGCCTTGCACGCTCGAGTCACTCGTTGGCGAGAACGGTACTGTTTGGGGACTTAGTTCGTTCGGCTTCTCTGCCCCGTACAAGGTCCTCGACGAGAAACTCGGCTTCACCGCCCAGAACGTCTACGACCAAGTCAAGAAACTGCTCTAACCGCATATATTAGTCATGTATGGCACGAATTTCCGTGCCATACATGGCAATCCATAAACCTCGGATGATCACCCCAATGCGCTTGTGCGCGCAAACCATAAGAACGCGCGTTTAGGTATGGATTATTCGCCGCAATACTTAGAGCGTTTCTTCCGTAATTTGCTGCTAGGTGAACAATGGGACTTGCGTAGTCGCTATCTCTATATTAATCCGCCGGAGGAATGGCAAAATCAACCGAATTTAGCGGCAGAACAAGTACAGAACAAGTACCGAACAAGTACCCCTGCAAGTACCCCCGCAAGTACCCCCGCAAGTACCCCCGCAAGTTTGCCGGAAACAGTAGAACGAGTTGTACGAGTTCTGTGTGGTAAGCAGTTGTCTGTCAAGGAATTAATGAAAGAAGTCGGATTGAAGGACAGAATGAATTTTATTGAATATTCCCTCAATCCGGCTATGGAGCAAGGCATTGTTCGAATGTTATATCCGGATAGTCCTCGTCACCCTCGGCAGAAATACCTGCTGACGGTAAAAGGAATGATGTTGTTTAATCAACTATCACAAAAATAACCTCAAAAAAATCCCGCATCGACCAAATTTGGGCGCTCCCTCTCCTTCTGCTTTGCTAAATCCCCGACATGGAACATCGGCCTGACTTTACAATAGTCTCTAAAATTTCATATGACTAACTTGACCATCTTGACCATCTTGACGCGAACTTTGTCAACTTTGTCAACTTTGTCATGCAAAAACAGCCTTTAGCGCAGCGGTGTTCTGTTCCCGACGGTATTCCGCCGTCTTTTCCTTTTGGCGTAAATTCTTGAAACCCTGTTTTTTCGAACGCGGTGTTCAAAACCGCAACGTTAGTTGTTCTTAGTTATTCTTAGACATTCACGAACCATTCTCGACCCAGAGCCGGATTGTACTATTATCCCCCGAACATTTAGGCAGTCGATCTGTTCAATAGCAAAGCCCTCCCGTAAGCATAATGCTGCAGGGAGGGCTTGGTATATGTCTGGCGCAGGGTTACTGCATCTCCAGTGCGCGAACTTGTGACAGAGTCTCGCGCAGTGTTTGTTTGCGGCGGTCAATCTCTCCGGACAGGATAGGTATGCGCGCTTTGAGCGATGCGCGTGTGGTGTCGTTGGCTTGGTAATACTGATGGCGCAGACTGTCGAGCATCTCTTCGGCTTGTACCTGCGTTTGCTGCAGACGGACATATTGCTCATAGAGCACGCGAGCCGAGTCGCTACGGAAATCGGCGACACTGGTATAGATATGTGTATCGTTGAGCACGAAGTATATGCTGTCGCCCCGCTCGTTGCCGACCGCTGGCTGCTTACTGCTGCCCACCGACTGCTGTTCGCTGACTGCAGACTGCTGAACGCTGATTGCTGGCTGCAGACTGCTGACCTCCATAGGGGCAATCAGGCTGTCCAACCGTGCGAGTGCCACCAGTTCGTTGTTAGGCAGACCACGCAGGAACGTGCGGTCGGTCAGGGCAATCTGATAGACCTCCACAGAGTCCGTGCCGGTGCAGTGCCGGTTGGTGGCGAAGAACGCAGTGCCGGCATGTTCGTCAGCCACATACAGATAATCATCTGCCGGCGAGTTGTACGGCATACCTATGTTCTCCGCCGGCAGCCACTCGCCCAGTGCGGCGTTGTAGCGGGTCATATATATATCTAGTCCGCCCAGTCCTCCCTCACGGTCGGAGGCGAAGTATAAGGTAGCACCGTCGGTCAGCACATACGGGTAGTTGTTCGTCTTTCCGATGTTGATGCTCGCCCTGAGCGTGTCGGGTGCCTCCCATTGCTCCAGTAGCCGCTGTTGTCCGACGAGCACTGTCCGCTCGCCGTCGCGTACGCTGAAGTACCGCCTGTCATCGCGTTGCGTGGTGAAACTGCTACCCAGCGAGTCGATACGCAGCGTACCGTTCTCTGCGCCTATGACATAAGCGGCAGCCATGTCAGCCGTAGCTATGCGTTGCACGCCCAGCACCTCGATGCGCGACACATGTTTCAGGTAGCGGGCAATGACCTGTGCCTGCGCCATGTGCTGCGTGATAACCGGATAACGCTCGTTCTGCTCGTCGATGGACGGCAGCACAGCCTCATAGGCTGCCAGCGCCTCGTCCATGCGCCACTGGCTGAAGTACAGCTCGCCGAGAAAGAAGTTACGCAGCGGGTACATCGTTCCGGCCTTGAGAAACAACTCCTCTGCCGTAGTCAGATCATCCGTCTCCTGTGCACACCGTGCGGCGCGATACAGATACAGCGGATGCGTGGGTTGCTTGCGAAGCAACGCATCATAGATGGCGCGAGCCTTGGCGTACTCGCGCGCACTGAACAACTCATCGGCTTGACGGGCACTCTGACCGAACGCCGTGAGGCTGGCCAGAAGCATAAGAACGGATATGTATAGACAGCGTCGCATGTCGTGTAGCACAAATTTCGGGTGCAAAGATACGACTTTTTTTCCGTTTCTGCAAAATTTTTGAAAAAATGTAGTGTGTAGAATAAAAAAAGTGCATACGGATTTGCAAAAGTGAAATAATTGTTGTATCTTTGCGTAAGAATACCAAACTAAACTAATTACCATGAAACAATCCGGTCTATTTTCATTACTTGTAGCATGGGCGTTGACGACGATGGTGTGTTATGCCCAATCATCCGGCACTACGCAGGAATATGCCAATTCGCTGGTTAGCAAGGTGACTGATGTGGTGTCCCTCTCACAAGAGCAGATTAGTGCGTTACAGACAGCTGCGTTAACGTATGTTATGTCTGCCGAAAACGCGAATGTGCAATATGCGACAAATGATTCCCTATTGATTGTTACAAAAAAGGATGCGTGGCAGGCGTATCAGCAGGTTTTTCGTCAGACATTGACTGAAGAACAGTATAATAGTTATATGCAATATCAACAGGTGCGTCAGCAGGAGTTGTTGAACCAATTAAAACAAAACCAATGATGAGAAGATATATAGCATGTATGGCAGTGTATATACTGCTGCTATTCTCAACAACGTTGCATGCCGGCGGGCAAGATTGCCCTGTAATTTTGCCTCCGCAATATGGCGGTACTATAGATATGTGGGGCACCAATTACCAGCCATGTACTTATAAAGAATGGTTTATCACACTTCCGGACGATGCCCAATATGCTCTGTTGGAGTATCAGATTGATATCAATACATCCGGCGTGATTGATTATGTACAAGTATTTGTTCCGGATGGCAATAATGGCGAAACAGAGGTGTTAGGTTACGATAATATGCCTATGACCGGTGTGTTACCCGTATATACGCCTAATAGTACCTTACATGTGGTCTATCTGGGAGCGACGGAAGATAATAATGAGTTGTATAATGGCTTTAAAATGACTATTCATCAAACCTCGGAAACGATGTTGTTTCAGGATCAGGTCTTTTTCAAGAATGTGGGCATAGGCATCACGCCTAAGACTCGTTTGCATGTGAACGGCTTTGTGCGCGGTGACGGTACGAACGGAGCCGTACGCATTAAGACCAAAACAGGCGTGACGGAATTAGGTGCTCAAAGTTATCAGTACTCGCATTTTAAGACCGACCGCTCTGCATTCTTGTTTAACAAGCCGATAAAGGTGGAAGGTGGCCGGATCCAGTCATGCGATGCGAGTGGTAATGCCGCTGCCCTTTCATTGGGTTACGGTGACAGTACAATCCTTTCTTTGACGGATACAGCAATACAAATGAATGCGCCGTTGCGTGTGAAGTCCTACTATATTGATAGTTTGGTCGCACGTAAAACAAAAGTGCTTGACACATTGATAGTGCTTGGTCCTATTCGTGGTGGGCAGGCATGCGGTTCGTTGCGTATTAAGACGAGCGAGGGACGTGTGGACATTGGTTCGACTCATTGGGGATTTATGCATTTTTATACAGATCGTCCAAAATTCTATTTTAATAAGCCACTTTCTGTTGATTCTGGAAAAATAACTTCCTATCCACGCATTCCTTTGCAGTTGCAAACATACAATACGACTCGTATGTATCTTGATACTACCGGCAACGTCGGAATAGGGACAAGCATTCCTCGCCAGAAGTTACATATTGTAGGAGGCGGATTGAAGGTAGGAAATTCAGTTAACGCATATGAAAGAAGTCGAAGTGTAATCCAATTTGGAGATAGCAATTATGTTCAAATAGGAGAGTGGGATAATGATGACTGGTTGTCGTTTAAGGCGAACAGATTCATTTTTGACGGCAATAAAATCGGTGTTAAAACCCTTAATCCACAAGCAACTTTAGATGTAGATGGCGATTTCCATGCTAATGAAATTTCAACACCTCAGTTAACGGCGGGTGTGGTTTATGTACAAACGCAAGGTGCTGATTTCGTGTTTGATGATGCCTATAATTTGTTGCCGCTTAACGATTTGGAGAAGTATGTGAATGCAAAGAAACACCTGCCGGATTTGCAACCCGCCGTGGAAATGCAACAAAACGGCATAAGCGTTGGTGATATGCAGACATTGCTTTTGCAGAAGATAGAGGAATTGACATTGTATATTATTCAACAAGATAAAGAAATACGAATTTTACAGGAAAAAGTAAAACAATTAGAGCAATGAAAAATACAATTTACAGCAAGGCGAAAAGTGCCAGTAGATATCTCATGTTGGTCACATACATGTTCGCCGTAGTATCATGTGATACGCCATATACGGTATGGTCAAATAAGACCTTTTTCAGCATCTTCCGTTTTCAAGATCCATCTTATATGGAATATGCTTTTGTTGATAGTATTAAGAATACAGAAACAGGTCAGTATACATTGGAATTGCCTTTTACGGCACGTCGGGGAACAGAGCGTTTTTTTCTTTCAACAGAACAAATGCTGCAAAACTCAAATATATCACCGTGTGAAATAGCTGACGAAGAATCCATATACTATCCATTGCACGATGGATATTACATGTGTTTCCCCTTAAGAGGCATGGCGCATGGGCAATATTTGTCTACATGCAAATGGAAGGATTTGTGTGTAGTTAATATGGATACAGTGCATGTTATGCTACCTATAGCAGAGGTGTTCGCAAATATACATGTGATCTCAGGAATAGATGTGGGGGGGTATTGTAATAAGAATGTGGATCGTTTGACATTGGATGATGTCGCACGTTATGTAAACATGCTAATCGATCAACATGAAAATAATCCATCTGCATGGCGCGAATCTTCGGAAATAGTGGAGTACTATTAGTTTAATAGCCCATGAAGAAACTATATTATATATTAGTCGTTTGTTTTTCATCATACACCATAGGGACTTGTGCTCAAGAACGCAGTCTTGAAGAGGTGCAGGAGGTGGCGTGTGCTTTTTTCGCCCAAATGGAATCGGACACGATCTTTGGCGCTCCGCCTCGCTTCTCTACCTCACAGATTGCACCACTTACACGCGATTCTACCCCATATCTGTACATTGTAAATGATAATCATTCTGGCTGGTGCATTGTGTCCAATGATACGCGATATACATCTGTGATTGGTTATGGGCGAGACGGAGCCTGCCCAACAGATACAGCATTGATGCCTAACGGAATGAAATGGTTATTGGAGCATCATATGAATATGATTGATTCTATGCGCGCTAATCCAGACACAACATGTGGCATGATGGCTCCAAATAATATCCATGTCATGGATAGCACACCCTATACAATCGGAACAAAACTCTTGTGCCGTAACGGCATGGAAAATTATTGGGATCAATCCGGTAATGCGAGTGTATTTCCTGATATACAAAAAATATATAACAAGTTTTGTCCGGATTTTGTAGATAATGAATATGGTCGTGCTATTGCAGGATGTTCTGCTGTAGCAGTTGCACAATTGTTGTGGTATTGGGGATTTCCTGATCAGGCTGTCATTCCTGATACTATATATAGAACAAGTTATACGCCCATTTTCCGTCGTTCTACACACTATTATGATTGGCGTAATATGCCTAACATGTTGGATAATGCAACAGATATGTATAAGGTAGATCAAGTTGCAGGTTTGTTGCGTGATTGTGGATATGCTGAACATATGCTTTATACCTCATGGGGCTCCGCAGCGCGTACTCATCGAATGTATGAAGCTCTAACGCATACATTCCATTATCATGCCCAAATAATAGATAACGACTCAAATATCGTATATTCTGAAATGATTAAGGCGGAAATCAATGCATTGCGTCCTGTAATCTGTCAAGCATGGAAATTTGTGTGGGACTCAATAGGCGCACATTCTTTTGTAATAGATGGATATGATACAAATGGAATGTTCCATGTTAATTGGGGTTGGGGGAAATATACACAACAAAATAGAGAAACTTGGTGGGATATGGGTTTCTATGGATATCATTCATGGCGCTCATTTGTTACAGAGATTTATCCTAATTGTGATACCATACCTCAAAATATAGTATTGTGCCCCGTTACCTATATTAATGATGGAAAGTGTGTTACATTGTATGCAAGAGATTCGGTTATGCCTAATATAGGTCTTCCAATGGTCGTTAAATCAGGAGGACACTTGAACATCGAAGCGGGTGAAAAAGTTATTCTGCATCCGGGCTTTCGAGCAGAATATGGAAGTAAAGTGTATATCGGCATAAGAAACTTTTGCGAGCAATGGGAGCCGCCGTTAGGCTATTTTGCGAAAGCCAAGAAGAAAGATGTAGCCCCCATAGTTGATTTGACAGAGAGAATACAAGATGGAATAAAGATAGTGCCGAATCCTGTGAGTGATATACTACATGTACACTCAGATGAGGATATAGAACAACTTACAATATACAACATAAGCGGTCAGTTTATAACACGCACAAATCAACTTGAGATAAATGTCTCAGGTCTTCCCCAGGGCATCTATTTGCTACGCGCAGTAACAACTGACGGACAGGTGCGGCAGGCTAAGTTTATAAAAGAATAATAAACATCATACACTATGAAACTCACATCTCAGTATTTCTCCGAAGCTTGGAATTTGTGGAAATCGCATATCAAGGAGTCGTCGGTTGTGATGGCTCTTCAGTTCGCGGCAATGTTTGTGGCGATGATCCTTATCGCGCCGGGTTTGGCGCTTATGTCCTACCATCCGAAGTTCGGACTATGGTACACCGTTTTGGCGGCATTGGCTGTTCTGTTTACTATCGGGCTGTTGTACTATTATGTCCCTGTGTGCTTCCTTGCCCTGCGTCGCGGTCAGTCGGTGACGAAGGCTGATCTTCAGGTCGGTTATGCGCGAGCTCTGGGCTTGAGCGTGATGATGATGTGGCCGACGCTGATCAGTAATATCCTCAATCAGGCATCGAACTTGGAGATCGGCTTGGGTTGGAAGTTCTGCATCTCGATGATGGCACTGGGCATATCGGTGTTCGCTATCATCTGGCTATATGCTGTGGCTACCATGCTCCCGCTGTTGGCGGGTGACAATCCCAAGCAGTCCGTATGGCAACTGACCAGGCGTTGCTCGCAGCTGACCGAGGGCCACAAGTGGCAGCTGTTCATGATAGACCTGGAGATACTTATCGGTCCAGTGGTAGTGCTCTGGGTGCTGATGATGATTGGCATCTTTTCGCTGGTAATGCCTTTGGCATTAGGCGGCCATGCTACGGCGCTGGAAGCAGATTCGACCGAGGCGTTGAAGCTGATTGGCGGCGCGTTTGTGGAGCGCTGGGGACTATACGTCACCCTTGCTCTGCTTTCGCTGATAGTGATGCTGGTGATGCAGTTCGTGTTCGTGCCCATCCAGCAGTTCGCACATGCCTTGTTCTACGAAGACTTGATAGCCGAACAGGAAGGTGCCATTGAGGATGCGGAAGCTGAAGTGATACAAACCAATCATACGGAGGATGCCGAAAAGCCGTTAAGTGAGTAGGCGTAAATTAATCATTAAATACTTGTCTAATTTATGGAAAACGTTAAACCTGCTTTGCAGTTGCGTACTAATCGCGGATTGCTCAAGTACTGGCTGTTGGGAATCATCACCTTGCGTATCTATCCGCTGGTAGTAGAATCGCACATCTCCGAGGAACTGAACCTCGTTGTATCGCCTCATGACGGAAGGAGTACGATGCACTATTGCCTCGTCTTTTTCATCTTCTCATGGCTGACCCTCGGTATAGTTCCTCTCGTATGGCACCACCGTACCTGTGACCGTATGGGTGCCGAACTCAAACGCCGTCAGATTGACTACAATTTCGGCGCAGCAGATTTCTGGCTCTGGTGCATACTCGGATGCTTGATTCTGATAGGTCCGTTTGTATATATATACAAACGTATGAAAGCCATGAACCTTATCAACGCCGACTACAACGAGAAAGGGTAATCATGAGCAGGACAACCTAACGTTGTCGTATAAAAATGTGTGTGCAGACCTGACTTGCGCACACATTTTTTTGTGATTTTCATACAAAGAGATATTTTTTTGAAATATTTTGGCTTGAAAATTTGCAAATGTGAGATTTTTTTTGTACCTTTGCCGCGTAAAATGACCTTATTGTATGAAAAACTCATTGCATACCTTTTCTTGCATAGCAACAGTTATGTTGCTGTGTTTCTCAGTAGCAATTCCTTGTACGGCCTCTGGGCCGAAGCGTGAGATGCGTGCCACGTGGTTTACCACGGTGGCTAATATCGATTGGCCGACCACTTCCGGCGCTACGGCGCAGAAAAATGAGATGCTGCAGATGCTCGACTCTATTCAGGCGCTGAAGATGAACGTGGTGCTCTTCCATGCCCGGCCGTGTGCCGATGCGTTCTACAAGAGCGCTTACGAGCCTTGGTCGTCGTACCTGAAAGTGGCTCGCGGCACTGATCCGGGTTACGATCCTTTGCAGTTCTGCATCGACGAGTGTCACAAGCGCGGCATGGCTTGTCACGCATGGATGAACCCGTACCGTTACTCCGACCGTAACGGCAACGACTGGACAGGCAACAACAATACACCGCTCAACTATAGCAACACTCATCCCGAGTGGCTGCTGCATTACAATAGCAGCATCATCCTCGACCCGGGCTTGCCGGAGGTCAAGCAGCGCATTAAGGAGGTGGTAGGCGACCTGCTGAGCAAGTATGATGTGGACGGAATCATCTTTGATGACTATTTCTACCCCTACGGCGGTACGTCCAATCAAGATGATGCTACCGTAGCCAAATACAAACCCGAAGGGATGGATGTGCATGACTGGCGTCGTCAGAACGTCAACGATATGGTGCGCGCGGTGTACGACACCATACAGGCGGTCAAACCGTGGGTGACCTTCGGCATTTCGCCGTTCGGCATCTGGACGACCAATTACAGCGTGGCCAGCAAAGAAGGCATAACCTTGCCCGCTAACATCACCGGCGGCAATATGTATCAGGAGATATACTGCGACCCCGTAGCATGGCTCAAGGAGGGTACGATTGACTATATCTCTCCACAGCTGTACTGGAAGATCGGTGGCGCTCAGGATTACCGTGTGCTCAGCAAGTGGTGGGGTAGGCTTGCCGACCGCTTCGGCAAGCAGTTCTACTCGAGCATGGCGGTGTACCGCTATCACGACGAGGGCGCGTTTACCGTCAACGAACTGCAGGAGCAGACGCAACTCAACCGCGTAGCGGTCACCGACAATGCGCCGGGAGCAGTGCTCTACAACACCCGCGGATGGGTGTACGACACCAAGTTCCGCCGCGCGTTCCGCAACAATGAGTTTGCTACCTACGCTCTGCCGCCGGCCATCAACTGGAAACCTGCCAAGGAGCGTACGATGGTCACGGATATGCAATCGTCCGGACAGACCGTTACCTGGTCGCATCCCGACAACGATGTGCACTTTGCCGTCTATGCCGTGCCGAATGCTTTCCGTAACCGTATCAACATCTTCTCGAAGGGCGAAGTGCTGCTGGGCGTCACATACACCAAGTCGTTCACCCTGCCCGAAGGTATATCCACCAGTTCGCACAAGATTGCCGTGAGCGTGCTGGACGGCTATAACAACGAGTATGCTCCGCGTGTGCTGGGTGAGGCGGAAGCCACGCCTGAGGCAACAGTTCTGCTGTCGCCGTCCGACGGTGCGCACAAGGCACTGCCGTTCGAGTTCAGTTGGCAGATAGTGCCGCAGGCCGATGCATATGTGTTCCAACTCGCCCGCGACGAGGCGTTTGAGGACATAGTACTTGCTCATGAGACTACCGACCTGTCGCTTAGCACCGATGTGCGCAAGCGTTTTGCTTACCTGCCGATCGGTACGTACTACTGGCGCGTCAAGACGCGTAAGGCCAATGCCAACGATATATGGAGCGAGCCGCGTAGGGTAGAGTTGTCCGTGACTGATGATGTGCAGACAGTAACCGTACAGTCGAAACAGCAAGGCGTATATTCGATGCTCGGCATGTATCTGGGGCAGGAACCCGTGAGCATGCCTCACGGCGTGTATGTCGTCAACGGAAAGAAAGTAGTTCGATAATTAAATCTTCAAATTTTAACCATATCATGAAAAAATCTATTCTTCTTATTTTGACTCTGGCACTGAGCCTGAGCCTGAGTGCACAAAACGTGTTTGTGCGTGATCAGAAGATCGTAGTCGAGATGGTCGGTCAACAGACCGTGCTCGCACCTAACGGACCGGATGAGAGTTACTTTTGGGTAAGCCTCTCGCCCGACCGCAAACATATAGCCTACAGCACCGCGCATCACGGCACATTCGTTTGCGACCTCCACGGCAAGAACGTGAAGTACCTCGGCGTGATGGGAGCGCCCACTTGGATGGACGATGAGATGGTGGCCGGTATGTACGAATATATCGACCCACAGACCGAGGAGAAAGCGATGCGTTACCTGTGTGTCAGCCGTGACGGCAAGATGAACCGTAACCTCACGGATCATGAGGCCGAGTGGCTAGTTGACCACGAGAAAAAGCGTCTGGAGAACCTGCGTACACGCAACTTTTCTCGTATAGCTGCCAAGCGTGCTGTTATGGCTACCAAGAACAACACCGTCGGTCTGGAGGGTATCAAGATTTATCTTAACCCGGGGCACGGCGGCTACGATCCCAACGACCGCAGTTGCTGGACGGTTCATGTGCCCGAACTGTGGACGAGCCCCGATGGCTATTGGGAGTCGAAATCCAACCTGGTGAAAGGTCTGTTCTTGCGCGACATGCTGGAGAAAGCTGGTGCTACGGTAATCATCTCCCGTACGCAGAACCGCTCGGGATGGCGCGATATCATCGAGAGTCAGTATTACGACTATGCTCCCGGCACGCCGGAGTATGAGGCTATTATCAACGGTGACGACCGTCAACTCTCAGCCATTGCGGAAGAGGCAAATGCCAATGAGGTCGATCACTTCCTAAGTATCCACTCCAACGCTCTGAACTCCCGTACCAACTACCTGCTGATGCTCTTCCGTGGCAAAGGCGGCCCGGGTATCGCCTATGAGGCTACCACACCGCCGTCGTTCGAGATGGCTACTCTGGCAGGTAATATTCAGATCAAGAATCCGCTCACCGTATGGAGCTCGGCTGCACCGCTCGTGCGCGGAGATATATCGTTCTACGACCCGAGTTGGAACGGTCTGGGCGTGTTGCGTCCGCTGACCGTGCCAGGACATCTGTCCGAAGGCTCTTTCCACGACTATCCACCCGAGACGCACCGACTGATGAACGATGACTATTGCCATCTGGAAGCACTGCGTATGTTCCAGTATTTCCACAAGTGGTTCCAGCGCGAACTGCCGCAAACAGCATGCATCAGCGGATTTGTCAAGAGTTCCAACCAACTGCTGGACGAACTTGGATACAAGGAGTTCTACTATTTCCCCAACACCGACGACCAGTGGCTGCCGCTCAACGGAGCCAAGGTCACTCTGTGTGATGCGGAAGGTCACGAACTGCAGACAAAGACAACCGACGACTGGTACAACGGCATTTTCGCCTTCTACGACCTGGAGCCGGGTACATATATCGTACGTGCCGAAAAAGGCGGATACATCGCCAAGGAGGAGACAGTGACTGTGGCTGCAGAGGATATAGCCGCTGTCAAGTTCTTCCTGCCTTACACCCGCGTTGACCTGCCGGACTTTGAGGAGCCTATACAGGACGCCGGTACGCTACTGCTGCCGGAGTATTCGTTTGTGCCCGACGGTCAGCCTGTGGCTACGGCCGCCGGTTATCGCCGCGTACTTTACCGCAACGGCAAGGTGTATGCCCTGTCAGCCGATGGCGGCAGTATAGCCGTGTGCGACCTGATGCTCAACGCCGAGCGCTCGGTAGCAGCACCTGCTGGAGTAACCTTCGCCGATATCACGTTCTCAGCCGACAATTTCCTGCTGGCAGGTGTAGAAGCTGACAACCATTGGCAGATCTATCTGTACGATCCTGACTTGACTGAGGCCACGCTGATGATCGACCAGACCGTTACGGGACATGTGTCCGGCACACTGACGGCTTCCGCGCCGTACTGGAAAGCCACACTTTCCACCACCACCGCCACCGATATCCTTACCTTGGCTTACAACGAGGATCATCCCGAGTCCAGCCAACTGACGACTACTGCCCGCACAGGCTTGGACAACAACTCGCGTCTGACCCTGCAGCCTGACGGCAAGGTATATGTGAGCGACAAGGCCATGCTACCGTGCTTCTTCCGCTATGCACAGCGTAACCTGATGGCCAAACCTGAGGTTCAGAACGGCGTATTGGGATTCCGCCTGTGGGATGTAACAGAGTCAGAGACCGCCATATCACCGTTCATAGCTACAACAGCCAACGGAGAGCGGGCACATGCGTACGCTTATGTTGACAAGTATGAGATGCATATATACATTGTTACCGACGGTGTGAGTGTGCAGCACTTTGTGTCGAACATTGCCGAGGTGCCGAACATCTATGCTTCGGAACTCAACTGCAAGGACGGGATGTTCACTTTCCGCCTGAATACCGATGCCACGCGTGCCACGCTCCGTCTGGAGAAAGACGGTCAGTCGCTCGGCTCGTTTGAGTTAGGTGCGCTGGCTATGGGCGCTCAGGAGATACCCAACCCCGCCAACACAACGGATTTTGATGCTTACGAGCTCACCGTCAGTGCCGAACCTGTCAGTTATCCGGCTCTAATCAGTGACAACGACAAGATTTTCAACTTTGCCACCCCTATCGGCGTAGCAGTGGATCGTACGCCTAACTCACCGTTCTTCGGACGTATATACGTGACCGATGCACAAGGCGGCAGTGCCGGCCAGCGTACCACCACACAGGGCGTGTATGTCCTCTCGTCGGACTTTGCCGATGTGACAGAGCAGGGAAATACTGCTTACAATGGTGACGTCAAGTGGGGCGAACATAACCCTGGCAAAAACTACCAGTTGGCTATTGCCCGTCCGGCAGTGGCACCCAATGGCGATGTGTTTGTTCCTTCGGCTACAGCATCGTCCAGCGGCGTATATATCATGGATCCTGCCAACCCCTCGGCTGCATTCACACCGGTGTTCGACGGCAAGCGCAACAGCGTGTCCGGTAAGATTAAGAAGGACGGTGTTGTTGTAGCCAATCCCGTCATGCACTGCGTGATAACCGGCTATGGCGACAAACGGCGCCTGTACACGATGGATCACGATATAGCCTCTACAACCCTTTCGTCCAGCATTTGGCGTTATAACATCGGTGCAGAGGAACTGCCTTGGAGCAAGGCTCCGTCCGACATCACGTACAACGACCAGCAGTACGGCAAGATGCAGAACGGCTCGGGACAGATAGCCCGTGACGGTCGCGGAGGCTGGTGGCTGAGTCAGTACCGTTACACTTCGACTGAGGCTGTGCCAGCGCTCATCCACGTCACCGACGGTAAGATGGATCTGAACGTAGGCGGCACGATAGCCACCGCGCAGCAGGGCGGCATGGCTGTCACTACTGACGGCAGCCTTGTAGCTATAGGCCGCGAACTGGGTACGATAGCCGTGTACGAAGCTACATACAACGCCAAGGGCAAACCGACTCTCAAAGAGCGCAATGTCATCTCCTACGGCACCAACTTCGAGGAGTGCGTGACCGTCGGCTGCGACTTCGATGCAGCAGGCAACCTGTATGTGGTAACGCCTACCGACGGCAAATTATATGTGTTTACCATGCCGAACCTGAACAACACGTTCACCACACGCCGCTCGGCAATCCTGGAGGATGACCCCTATGAGAAACCCGATCCCGAGGTGGGCGTTAACAATGTCAGTAATGACGAAGCCCAACCCCGCAAGCTCATCCGTGACGGACAACTGATCATCCGGCGCGGCAATGACCAATACAACGCTCAAGGCGTACGCCTGTAGTCGCCACCTCCCGGAAATCCCTTCTGCTGATAACCACTGACGGACAGATTAGGCAGGCGAAGTTTATAAAACAATAGAAAACAACACTATTATATTAACCAAATAAATCATCATGAAACATTCCTATCTATTTCTGCTTATGGCGGCGTTGCTGACGGCAACGGCGCTGCAAGCGGCAGAAGTGAGCGGTCTGGTAACTGACGCGCAAGGCGAGCCGATGATCGGCGTATCGGTGATGGTGGACGGGACGACCACCGGTACGATCACCGATATCGACGGCCGTTACACCATCAGCGCAAACGGCAACTCCGTGCTCGTATTCAGTTATCTGGGCTACCGCACACAGAAGATTAATGTGGAGAACCGCTCCACCTTGAATGTCCAACTCGTTGAGGACACCAAGGCGCTGGAGGAGGTCGTAGTAGTAGGCTACGGCACGCAGCGCAAGGCTAACCTGACGGGTGCGGTCGGTACAGTGAGTGTGCAAGACCAACTTGACGGACGTCCGATAACGAACGTCGGCAACAGCCTGCAAGGTGCCACGCCCGGTCTGACCATCACGAACACCAGCGGACGTCTGGGAGCAGTGCCTGACTTCCATATCCGTGGATTCGAAGGCTCACTGACCGGTTCAGCCGCCCCGCTTATCCTTGTTGACGGGGTGGAGATGAGTGACATCTCCGCCATCAATGCCGAGGATATAGCCAGCATCAGCGTGCTGAAGGATGCCGCCTCGGCATCCATCTACGGTACACGAGCCGCGTTCGGTGTCATACTGATCACAACCAAGACAGGTGCCAACGAAAGCGGTAAGTTCAATGTAACGTACAACAACAACTTCTCATGGGCTACACCTACCGTGCTGCCCGAGGTGGCCAAGTCGTATATCGGCGCAGAGATGGCACTGGAGGCCAGAAACCGCCGCGTGCCCGGCACAACAATGTTCAAGGGCGGATGCGGACTGGTATGGGACGCTGCCGCCATCGATATGATGCGCCAGTGGGAACAGACATACGGCAATATGGACCTGTCGGAAGAGATGGTGCTCGGACGTGACTTCGATATCATAGCCGGTGACGCCTACTTCTACCGGTCGTGGGATCCTGCCAAGATGTATGTGAGTGACTACAGCTTCTCGCAACAGCATAACCTGAACGTGAGCGGACAGGCAGGTAAGACGAACTACTACATCGGTCTGGGATATGCCGGACAGAACGGCGTGGTGAAGGTCAACCCCGACAGCTACAAGCGCTACTCCATCAACACCAGCATCGAAACCGAGGTGTTCAAGTGGCTGAAGGTGCGTGCCAAGATGCTATACACCCGCACTAATCTTGCCGAACCGTTCAATTTCAATACGGCAAGCTACGATGCCCTGTATTACCTCTACCGCTGGCCGGCAATTATGCCGTACGGTACCTATCAGGGACATCCGTTCCGTAATGCGGTGACAGAAACCGCTGCTGCAAACATGAACAGCGACGAGCGTGACTACACACGTGCTTCGGTAGGTACAACCATCACTTTCCTGCCGGGCTTCACCCTGGATGTGGATTATGCCTTCAACCTCACCAACCGTGACTACGTGCAGCGCGGTGGTACGGTAGGCGGATGGGACTTCTGGAGCGGCGGTATGACACTGTCCGACAACTGGGCTTCCAGCGCACGCAACAAGATCGACTCTTACAACTACCGCACTCAGCACCATACGGGTAACGCTGTGTTGCGTTATCAGCACACATGGAACGATGCGCATAAGTTCAGCATCTTTGGAGGTTACAACATCGAGTATGACGATTACAAGTACATCAATGCCGAGAAACGTAACCTGCTCGACCAGTCGAAGCCCGAGATCAGCCTGGCCACTGGCGACCAGTTCATCTACGGTGCTCATACCAGTTGGGCGCTGATGGGTTTCTTCGCGCGCGTTAACTATTCATATAAGGATCGTTACCTGATTGAACTCAACGGTCGTGTGGACGGCTCCAGCCGTTTCCCGAAAGACCAGCTCTGGGGTTTCTTCCCCTCCGGCTCGATTGGATGGGTAGCATCGGAGGAGAACTTCTGGGAGGCACTGAAACCTTGGTGGTCATTCGCCAAGATCCGTGCTTCGTACGGCTCGATCGGCAACCAGGATGTAGGTGCCAACATGTTCCGCGCCATCATGTCCTCCGGTACATCCGGCTGGATAGTGAACGATGTGGACGAGATTACCTTCTCGCTGCCTACAGCCCTGGCCAACGGATTTACGTGGGAGACAATCAAGACCTATGACGTAGGTGCCGACTTCCGGTTCTTCAATGACGATCTGGGTGTGACCTTCGATTGGTACCGCCGTGTGAACGACGGTATGATTGCCAGTGGTGCAGAAACGCCTTCCACTTACGGTGCCAGCGCACCGTACGAGAACGCTGCACAGATGACTACCAACGGTTGGGAACTGCAGATTGATTACCACCATAAGTTCAGCAACGGATTGCGTATCAACCTTATGGCCAACGTATCCGATGCTCTGGCTACTATCACCAAGCACCCGCGTTCAGCACTGTCAGTAATCGATGGTTCGAACTACGAGGGTAAGATCATCGGTGAGATCTGGGGCTTCACCACCGACCGTCTGTTCCAGGCATCGGATTTCGACAGCGAGGGTAACCTGCTGCCGGGTATACCTACCCAGACGTACTTTGAGAACCAGGGCTATAAGTACAAGTACGGCCCGGGCGACGTCAAGTACGTTGACCTGAACGGTGATGGCGAGATTACATGGGGCGACAAGACTCCCAATAATCCCGGTGACTGGAGCCGTATAGGCAACACTACACCGCGGTTTGAGTATAACTTCCGCATCGGTGCCGATTGGTACGGCGTGGATCTGAACATCTTCTTCCAGGGTGTAGGCAAGCGCGACTACTGGGCTACGGGTTCGATGATGATACCAGGTTGGAACTTTTCGGAGGGTACGTACTATGCTCACCAGACTGACTATTGGACACCTACCAACACCAACGCCTGGTATCCGCGTCTGACTGAGACCAACCAACCCGGACAATATTCGGCAGCCGGATTCAACTTCCTGACTCAGACACGTTACATGCTCGACCTGTCGTATCTGCGACTCAAGAACATCACCGTAGGCTACAGCCTGCCGAAAAATATCCTGCAGAAAGCACACATCCAGAAAGCACGTATCTATTGCAGCTTGGAGAACGTGTGCGAGATTGACCACCTGGGCAACCTGCCTATCGACCCGGAAACGGGTTCGGCAGACGGCTCGGGAGGAGGTATGGGCTGGGGACGTATATATCCCTATACTCGTCAGTACAGTTTTGGTTTGCAAGTAACCCTTTAATCTGCTATCGTTATGAAAAAGTATTTATATATATTGTTGGCCTTTGTGCCAATGCTTTGGACGAGTTGCAATCTGCTTGACCAACCGCCTTACGACGACTTTACCGACGAGGAGTTCTGGCAGTCGGAGCAACAGGCGCGTTCGTATATGTACGGATTCTACACATCGGTATTCTCGGGCTACGGCTCGGGGTGGTCGCATGGACCGTTCCTGATGGGGCAAACCACCAATGATGATTTCGCTTCGGATGTTGACCAGCAGGACTTGCAGCCCGTGAACATTCCTGTATCTGACGGTGCATGGTCGTTCTCGAACATCCGTAAGGCTAACTACGTGATTGCCAATGTAGGCCGTCTGCCTCTCAGCGACAAGGATATCAACCATTGGATGGGCGTGGCACGATTCTTCCGTGCATGCTACTACAGCAATCTCGTCTTCACCTTTGGCGACGTGCCCTGGTTCGACAAGGTGCCTGTTGTTAGCGACAGACAGGAAGACCTGGCTTATCTCTATAAGGATCGCGACCCGCGTACGCGAGTTGATTCGCTGATCTTGGAGGATTTCCGGTTCGCTATGGACAATGTGCGTGAGAACGATGGCCAGTTGCAGGTCAACCGCTACGTGGTAGCAGGTATGGCTTCGCGTATGATGTTGCGTGAGGGTACGTTCCTCAAGTATCACAATATCGACCAGGATTATGCAGCCAAATGTTTGCAATTCGCTTTCGATGCCGCAAATATGGTTATCGGTTCAGGCAAGTACAGCATTGCTCCGTCGTACAAGGCTTTGTTCGTTTCCGACAACCTTGCAGGTAATCCTGAGATGCTCATGTACCGCCACTACGTTGACGGTGTAATCTCGCACTCCACGCTCAGTTACTCGTTTACCGAGACACAGGCAGGATTGAGCAAGTCGCTGGCTGATGCGTTTGTCAGAGCCGACGGCAAGCCCATATATGTGGCCGACGAGTTCTGGACACCGCGCACGTCAGAGGAATTCTTCGCTAACCGTGACCCGCGTCTGACGCAAGTTATACGGCCGAAGTATTACATCAAGGGTACTGACTGCTCACCGTTCAACTACGCGTTGTCCGGCTACAGCTGGTGCAAGTTCATGGACGACAGCCGCGCTGCCAATCCTGAACCCACCTGGGCAAGCAACAAGAACGTGATTGATGCTCCTTGTCTGCGCTATGCCGAAGTGCTGCTCAACTATGCTGAGGCTGCTTACGAACTCAAACTGCTCGGCAAATACAACTTCAGTCAGGCTGACCTCGACAAGTCGATCAATGTCATTCGCGCCCGTGCTGATGTCAATCTGCCGGCTTTACAGGTGGTGGGTGACCAGCCGGCTCTGGGTGGTGTGACCTTCGACGATCCTATGCGCATGCAGATTGAGCAGAACGCCGATGGCGGTATAACCCCGTCTATCCTTTGGGAGATACGTCGTGAACGCCGCGTAGAGCTCTGCCTCGAAGGCTTCCGCCTCAACGACCTCAAGCGCTGGAAAAAACTTGACTACCTGTGGAACGACTGCAATCCCGATATCCGCTACGGTGCATACATCGTGCTTAGCGACTATCCGGGTAAGACCGATGAGGTGGTGATTGAAGGCGATACGGAAGGATTCATCCTGCGTAACACAATGGGACAGCGCAACCGACCGATTGCTCGTAACTACATTTCGCCTATCCCCTCCGGACAGATCAGTCTGTACAAGAGCAAAGGATTTACGCTCACCCAAAACAAGGAATGGGAGTAATCAAACAAATAACTAAATATACCAATCATGAAAAAGTCATTAATGTTATTGACCCTGTTCATTGCTACCATAGCAATGGTGCTGTCAGGGTGCAAGAAGGAAGAGGAGCCTCAAGGAGGTTTGGAGGCTAAGATCACCTCCATCACTATCGTCAATGCCGGTTTGTCGGGCGGTGATGTGGTGAACGGTGTTGTGGACAATGCTGCTTACACCATAACCTTCGACAACGTGCCTGCCGAAACGAACATTGCCGCTGTCAAGTTCAGCGCCAAGTGCTCCATAGGTGCCAAACTGGAGAAGGATGTGATTGATTTCACTGCTGGTGCTGCTGCCGACGCTTCAGAGCTTATCGGCGAACTGAAAGTAGTGAACACCGTTACCGACTCTAAAGGCAATGAGCAGAAGGCAGAGCAGATCTACAAGGTTACCGTCAAACTCAAAGCCGCTGAGGCTGCCCCTGTGCTGGAGAAGATGGTTATCAAGGATGCCAACGGTACAGAGGTTACACTGACTCCGGCGAATATTATCGACGGCATCCTCTGTCTGGGTGTGCCTGAGTCGGCTACCGCTGAAGTTGTGTCGGTTACACTGTCACCGGCGCGTGCTACATGGAAGTTCACCACGGCTAACGAAGGTGTCATATCCGCATCTAACCCAGGAATGTTCGTAATGGAGTTCATGGGCTTGACCACCGAATATACCGTTGTGTTCTCCGCTTCACCTAAGGCAGGTGCTGATTGGAGCAAGGCTGTGGTACACGACTTCTCGGTTGTTACAGGCAAGCGTTATGTTGACTTTGACGAGGAATTAACCCGTGGCGGTGACTTCGACGGCCAGTATGTGCTGATAGCCAACCGTACAGCTCCGAAACTCTTCAAGATCGAAGATTTGCTCAACGACAATACCAGCAATCCTATCGCTCTTGACCTGACGGATGTAGCAGGCGGTACGCACGTGGTAAGTGCCGGACGTCTGACACAAGGTCATATCTACCTGTGCAACCTGGCAACCGTTGCCAATGACGTTGAGGGTGGGGCCGGACCGCTGAAGGTTTATCATTACGCTACTCCGACATCGAAACCCGAAGTTGTGCTGACATGGGATGGTTCGGGATTGGAGAACCCTGATCCTGACCTCTATCCTGATCCGTATATGTACACCGGACGTATTGGTGACAACATGTCTATCTCGCTGGATGAGAGCGGTAACGGTTATGCGTTCTTCTTCAAGCAGGAGGCAGACAACAAGTTCTTCCGCTTCACGGTACGTAACTTCACCGAGTTCAGCGAAGTAACCGAGTTGAGCCTGCCGGCTATTGCCAACTACTACGGCATGATGAACCCAGTAGGTGCTGACCGCTATCTGTTCACCTCGTCGTACATTGCACAGACATGGCTGCTGGACAAGGATGCCAACAAGCTGCTGGAGATTGAGTGGACAAAGACTCCGAATGAGCATAGCTCGGCTCACGCATGCGATCCGCGTGTGATTGAGTTCAACCGTGCACGTTACATCATGCTGATGAATGCACGCCGATTCTTGTGGTGGCCTGTGGAGGGCGTGAATGTTTACGACATCTCCGAGGGTAACGATATCGTCAGCGCACTCGTTAAACTGGAGGAACATCTTGAGTATGACGAGGAGGAAAATCCTACCGAGGCCGGCCCGATTGACCCGATCTATTCGTATGATATGGATTCGGAGGTTGTCTCAACGGCTTGCGTCGGCCTGTGCAACTGCGCTGTAGTTAATGGCAAACTCGTAATCTTCTGTGCCGCACCGCACGCCGGATTTGCTATTATCGAAGTGCCTGCTGCACAATAAGTGCTACTTCCCGCGCGGCAATGAGCCTGAACAACTTGTTGCCGCGCGGGGATAACTGAATACCAACAAGTTAACCTTATATATTAACCAAATTCAAATCATCATGAAAAAGATTCTATCTTTCTTCGCTGTGATGCTTTTCGCATTTGCAGTAAATGCAGCGACTACAGTTAGTCCTACTGCTGAAAAGAACAATCTTTCTGCTGCTGTGGCTGCTGCTCACAATGCCGGCACCGACAGCAAGACTCTGGGAGACCAACACAGGTTGGAGAACCTGCCAATGACGGCTCCGGACGCTGCTCCGGTTGCTCCGGGATGGCCTGCTAACCAAGTAAAGGCTGTGTACTCCGCAACGTACAATGCAGACTGCGATTTTGGCGAGTGGGGTAGCGGTACTGTTTATGCACAGGAAACCTATGGAAAGAAGTACACCACTACCGCTCTGGGATACTTCGGTCTGTTGTTTGAAGGTGAGAATGCTCTCAACTGCGCGAAGATGGAGAAACTCCACCTCGACGTTTGGGTCGCAGCCGATGCATCTATCCGCGTTGTGCCTATCTGGAAAGCCGGTGGCGCTGAGAAAGGTGTGACCTGCGAGGTGAAAGGCCAGCAGTGGAACGCCATCGATATCGCCCTGACAGAGTATGACAATGTAACCGACTGGAGCAATATCTATCAGATTAAGATTGACAATGCTCCGGAGTTAACATTCTGGATGAACAACGTATATTTCTATACCACTCAGGCTCCTGAGGCTGACACCGAGGCTCCGTCGGAGTTTACCGCAGTTGCCGGTGATGCTTCATACTTCAGCGCAGCCATCAAGGCTAAAGCAAAAGATGCTTCGGAGGGCGTTATCTATGATGTAATCAATGGCGACCTCATCGTTGCTACAGCCAAGGCCGGTTCGGAGGTTGAGACTGTTATCCAGGTTAAGAACCTGACTCCTAACACCGAGTACAACTTCTCGGTTATTGCTAAAGATGAAACAGGCAACAGTGCTAATCCTATCGCTGTATCCACCAAGACTCTGGAAGCTCCGGCAGCTGCCGAGACTCCGGAATTTGCACCTGAGAATGTTAAATCGATATACAGCGACGTATATACTACCGCTACCGTTATCGGCTCACTGAATGCCGGTTGGTGGGAGCCGACCGAGATGTCGGAAGGTTATCTGGCTGAAGGCAACAAGGCGCTGTTCTATGCTCCGAAGGCTACCGGTATGTGCGGTTGGGAGTTTGCTGATGCTGATATGACCGGATTCCCCTATCTGCACGTAAGCATCTATCCGATTGCTGACGGCTCGATCAAGATCTATCCTGTTGTTAAGGAGAGTGCTGCCGATTACAACAGAGTTGTTTCTGTCAAAGGCGGTGAGTGGAACGAACTGGTTCTGGATTACACCGGTTTGGATCTGTCCAAGGTTTATCAGATGGGCTGGATTGATTACTATGCACTCAACGGATTCTTTGTTGACAATGTTTATTTCTCCGCTACAGCCAAGCCTGTCAAGCCGCAACCTAACGTATTTGCTTCCGGTCTGAAGGGCGCAGTCAGCGAAGATGGTGCGACAATGGCCATCAGCTATCTGCTCAATGCCGATGCTACGGCTCTGGAGGTTGAGTTCTTCGATGCTGATCAGGAGATTGTAGCTCTGGCTAAGATTGAAGACCCCGCTCTGCTGACTCGTGGTGAGCACCAGACAACTATCGAGATTCCTGTTGATGACCTCGAGGAAGGTACATTCTCATGGGCTATGCATGCATATGGCAAGGCTACTGAGTTCAAGAACCTGCTGCCTGTAGGTGATCCGCGTTACTCGTTCTATCTGCCTCAGGATGTTGTTGTTGACAACTCGTATGAGTCGGAGTACTTCGGCCATATTTATTTGAGTATGCCGTGGGAAGGTGAGTCCGATGGCGGTTCTGACATAACGAAAGTTCAGAAACGTGGTCTGTATTGCTTCGACCCGACAATGGAAACTGTTAACGGCACTGATTCAGCGCTCGTAGGCTATGATGGCGGTCTGGGTGGCGAGATCCACTCACGTAACGGTATGAAGCGTCTGGCTGTTGATGAGCAAGGTTTCGTATATGTTGCTTCGCGCGACGCTGCTACCAAGGGTATCTATCGTGCCGATCCGGCTGACATGACCAAGCCGTTTGAGACTGTTCTGGCTGCAGCTGCTACGGTTGATGCTATCGAGATTGTTGGTAGCAAACTGTATACCATCGAGGATGTTGGTGGCGAATCGGGCGGACAGATCAACACCTATGATCTGAGTGCTATACCTGTTGGCTCACCCAGCAAGACTTGGATTGCCGGCGAACTTAGTCTGGCTAATGCTGACGAGTCGCTCCGTTCCGACAAACGTGGCGGATTCTGGATTGTTCAGCACCGCTATGCTATCGACGCTTATCCTGCACTTACTCACTTGACCAGCAAGGGTGTTCGTGACTTCTGGATTGACAAGGACAACAATGCCGAACTGCTTTCCAGCAGTAACGGTAACCTCACCTATCGTGGTACGATGGGCGTTAATATGACCGGTAACATCATTGCTATCAGCTCCAACAAGCAAGCCATTGTATTCGCTGTTGATTGGGACGAGAATGGTGCTCCTTTGCTCACCAAGATGTGCGAGACGCCGGTTATCGGTTCGAACATCGACGGTATAGCATTCGACGCTGCCGACAATATGTATGTAGCTTCTGCTTCGGTTGAGCAGTTCCGTATGTATCCGCTGGCAAAGGAGGAAGGTGCTAACCAGTGCCGCGTATTCGCTCCGTCGAAGTACAATGTTGTTGTTGAAAAGCAGGAGATTGCTGTGGAGAATGTCAATAGCGATATTGCTCCATCCAAGGTTATCCGCAACGGTCAAGTGCTGATCATCCGTGATGGCGTTGAGTACAATGTTCTCGGCGCAGAGATGAAATAAGCGACAAGACAAGCGGTCGATAAGACCTAATACTGAGACAATCAGGGCTTTGTGGCCCTGATTGTTATTTTTGTGGGGTACATAAAGAAGCCCGTGAGTACTGTGCTTCCATTTTGACCTCTAATGGCACTTTCTTTCTCATTATGTATTTAATTTTATTATTTGTATAATCCAAATATTTTTATTATCTTTG